>JAABUK010002668.1_pt1 | contig 31674 bp, 32 predicted proteins | sample 5559141 | NCBI WGS metagenome assembly JAABUK01 (sample SAMN10711869, study PRJNA513367) | rock metagenome | isolation source: Antarctica rocks | place: Antarctica: Victoria Land, Pudding Butte nord | collected 2016-01-03 | reverse complement strand
GGTATCACGCTTGTGCCTCTATGCATTCCCCATTTTAATGCGACCTGCGCAACCGTACACCGCCTCTTGTCTGCGATCTTCTGCATCACTTTGTTCTCTAGTAAAGGTGGTGGAGCGTCGCTGGGAGAGCCATAAGTAGGGTTGCTATTGGCGAGGGGGGAGTATGCGGTAACATTTATACCGTAGGCTTCATGCAAGGCTACCCAATCGCGTTGCTGCAGGTAAGGATGAAGTTCCATTTGGTGCACAGCGGGTTTCACGCCAGTGGATACCATTAGACGGTACAATTGGGTATGGGCAAAGTTAGAGACACCGATATGGCGGACTTTGCCTGAGGGGAGGGAGGACATGGCTCGCCAGGTCTGTTTAGATTGAGAAATATAAGCCAATTGAAGTTTCCTGTAGTGGAAAGGAAGGACGAACGTCAACGTAATCAATCTCGTTGCCGCCATATGGAGAGGGAGCGACGGGCCAGTGCATTAAATAGAGGTCCAGATATTGAAGGCCAAGGTCTGAGAGGGTGTTGTCGAGAGCTTTTTCCACTAGTTCCGGGTCATGGCTGTGATGTTGTCAGTCGTGGAGTCTGGGTAGAGAGAACCACGAGAGAAGTGGAAGCCCACTGGTCATTCCATAATTTGGAAGTCACCCAGATATCCGAGCGCTCAAGCCCAGCCTTCTTCAGCCCATCGGCAATACCTTTGCCAACCTCTTTCTCATTTCCATAAATTGCTGCGCAGTCAATATGTCGGTAGCCTGTTAGGATCGCAAGGGATACGGCGTCTGAGTTGTTCGATTCTTTCAGATTCCAGGTCCCGAAGCCTAATAATGGTATTGTGGAATCCGCGGTGGGTTTGAGGGGGATTTGGTTTTGGCTGGCTAGAGTGAGATGAACAAATGCCGCCAATGCGAGGTGCAAAATGAGAAACATGTTCACAGGCTGTTGATTTGGCTTTTTGATATATACAGCAATACTCCGTACAGTCGCCAGATCAAGCTCAGTGCTGGTTGTAGCGTGCGTTCTGCGCTCGAGAAAGATCTTCTCACCGCATGATGTCATCAACCGATTTCAGCGGAGTTAATACGGATTTAAAACGCAGTACTATGATGACTTGTATAAGATGCTCAATCTATTACTGGAATAGCGGCTTATTCTGATCGTTCAATGCGAAGTGTTACATCAGGTGACCCAACATCAAAACTTTTCGACCCCGCACTATGTTTTTCGCTGCGTCGACCCGTGCAAGTCGTTTCTTTCCGCTTCAACTATCATTCTTTCACTTCAACTATCCTCACAGAGTGTTGAAGTCGTTGTACGTCAAGCGTTACATCAGGTGACCGAAAATTATCTGACCGACGATTGAAATTTTCTTTGACCTGTTTACATGTTTACTTGTTTACCCGTACACACTGTATGCTTCGTACATGCTTCATAGCACATGCTAATTAGTTCAATAGAAAGCACTCTTCATGGCTCGATACCAAACTCCCTACCAAACTCCCTACCAAACTCCCTACCAAACTCCCTACCAAAAGCCCTACCGAATTCCCTACCAAACGCCCTATCAAACTTCCTATTGAACTTCCTACCAAACGCCCTATCGAATTCCCTACCAAACTCCCTACTAAACTCCTTATCGAGCTGTCTATCGAACTCCCTACATGCTTCAAAATACGCGTCGGTCGGGCGCATCACACACGTCAGACAGTGCTTCAAACAATGCTTTCTACATGGCTTCCTACCTCATTAGCTTCTTCATTGCTTTCCCTATTTACACCCCCGTTTGCTTCCCCATCGCAAAGCTTCATCGAGTTCTTCGTCTTACCTGTTTCATAGAAGAAAGGACTACATCAACTATTGTTATGAAGAAGAGCTTGGAATAACGATAACGGGTCCCCTACATTCCATTGACTTCCCCATTGACTTTCCCATTGGCTTCCCCATTAACTTCCCCATTAACTTTCTCATTGACTTCCGATAGACCACATATGGAGCACTGAATAGGCCACATATGAAGCACTGGGTAGGTCACATATGGAGCACTGAATATACCACATATGGAGCACTGGATATATCACATATGAAGCACTGAATATATCACATATGAAGCACTGGATAGGTCACATATGGAGCACTGGGTAGGTCACATATGAAGCACTGGATATACTACATATGGAGCACTGAGTAGATCACATATGAAGCACTGGATAGACCACATATGGAGCACTGGGTATACTACATATGAAGCATCGGAAGGGCAGTGGGGTTGATTTTACAAATCTGTTTCTTATTTTGCACTTTTAGAAGATTCGCCACTAAATTTGGTGAGGCTCTCGGCAAATTCTAAAAAACGGCACAGGTTTCGCAATCAACGATACCTAATAAAAAAGACGTAGTGCAAAGCAGTTTCCATCGGAAATGACGATCCCCTCGTTCAACTCGTATTGAGACTCGAGCATTCTATAACTGTTCAACTCCGACCAAATGCATCCATATTCAGAAGAGACTGTAGACCGCCATGACACTAGAATAATGCATCGCGACGAGGTTGCTGGACGGTGTCAGCTGGTAAAATAGATCGTGGTGTATTCTTATCATCACTATGCTTGAGCACTGAGTCTAGGCAACTTCAAAGTGGCCATAGCAAACAAGTGTACTGTGTGCATCGCAGTCCGACAAACGAATTTTAAAGGCCAAGCGCGCGCACTTTACTAGAACCAAAAAGACCCACGGTCACCCTTGGATAGTTGTCAAGAGACTCCATCAGCCTGCCTTTACGGCTTCAATCAAACCCTCCGACTCCTCATTGACCTTATGAAACTTCACCACCTTTAGTCCCACAGATTTCAGCAATTCCTTCCATTGTGTCTCTGTTCGTTCCAATCCCGAGAGCATAGCCATCATTTGAATATCCTGCAAAGCTGGAAATACGGGTGTATTCACATCTGGTAGAATCCACTCGTTGATCAGGATCTTGGAATGCTCCGTCATGGCGGGAATGGTATTGCGAAGTATTTCACGAGCTTTGTTGTCGGACCAGTCGTGGAAGACGGTGCGGAAGTAGTAGGCTCGGGCTCCTAGGGCTATGTCAGTAGATCCCTGATAGGGTAGAACGGGCGACATACCTTTGATGGGCTGTGGAGTAAAGAAATCATACTTCATGGGCATGATGTCTTTGTGCAAGTCAGTGAGACCGTCGATTACCACCGGCAAATCTTGTAAGATTAAGCGCCCACGAGCATGTGGAAATCGAAGTCGGAACGCTTCGTGATCGTAGCCTCCGCCACCCGCGATATCCACAATAAGAGCGGCATCCCTATCCACCTCAGGTCCGTGAAAAAGTATGTCATCGGTTGGGAAGGAGTTGAACCACACAGGCCGCAGTTGTCGGTGACCGACCATGAAAGTATTGAAGGCGTTCAAACGCTTGGGATCTTGATGTGTCCACTCGAATACGTGGGATTGGGTGTTGTGTGCGTGCTGGAAGATACCTTTGCGTCCGTCTTCAGGGTTCTTGTACTTGGTTATAGCGAGGAATTCGGGCATTTTGATGAGTGACGCATCGGAGGTATCAAACCTGGATTATTAAGCACGCCATCTATGAGGATCAGAGTAGGACATACATGTATGTGAATGCGCTCTTCAAGGCGGGATCCCCGAGAGTTTTGGATATTGGGGTTGCAGCATAAGTGTGATAGCCTATCTCCTTAACAACATGTATGGCGGCAAGTGCTCTCATGATACGAGCTGTTTAGCCAAGTTAACGCCGAATGCCTAATCTTGGGAAGACAACGGTCTTCGTACCTACGAGTGGCTCGTCGCACGCTGTATTTGTAGCCAATTCCCTGGCGGTGATATGGTGGTTACTCTTGTTAAGGCTCTCGATCAAGCCCATGTCTATTGCCGTCTTTAGCGAGGCGCTCTTAGCAGGCTTAAGTCGCAGCGACTGTTAGTACATTCCCAAATTGTCTCGAGTCTCGCCGAGTCTCGTACCTGCATGATCATGTGCCCTATGAATTCTGCTGGCGACTCGAGAGCTGCCACCATTCTCTGGCACACGGCAAGCAGCTTCTTGCGAGCCTTCTCCTCATGGACGACGTCCGTAAACAAGCGATTCATAGCAAGTTCAACGCCGCTGATCTGATCCGAGAGGCTCGAGCGCCTATTGAAAGACATTGTGGCGGGTTGTTCGTGGAAGGTGATGTTTAATGACTTACTCTGCTCAGTAACGATACTTATAAGAGGCTAAATGTTTAAGTGTCAGACTTTGGCAGGAGTGTTGTGAAGCTTATGTTACCATGAAGAGATGTGAATAAATCGAACACCACGTATGACATGAGGTGCTTCACTAAACACTTACACGCCCGGTACTCTTGCCACATTCTACATAGGAGAAGTAAGGGAGGGAGGTATTTTACAATCCTAGGAGATGTGTTACCGGAACCCAAGAAATTCTTTCTAAACCTGACACTTAGCACCCCATAGAGCCGGTTACGAAGAGTAAATACAGCAATGGAGGTGACTTGGTGCTTCAATAAACAGCAGACGAGTACGCAGCCAAATATCATGATTGACACTCAACTAAAAGTACTTCCTGAAGATCTCCTATGTCGTTGTCGTCACAACACATTGCAGAGTAGAAATTTCAATATTTATGCCCCAAGGAGTGACTTCTCATTATCAGCATTGCTTTGAGCAATTGCAACCTCGGGCATCTCACCTTAAAACATTGCTTGAAACCTATACATCTGCTTTCAAGTCGTCCAGTTCAACATACCTACTATTGATGGCGCGTGCTTTTGAAGGTTCCCCCCAGGCGATAACGCGTCTATCAGTTGAAAAATTGGAGGAGCCGTTTACTTTCTCTCGGAGATGTGTGTTGATATGCGGAGTTGCCTCGGAACCTTTGGTCCTAAAGTGGCGAAAGAAAGCCGGGAAGACTGGTAGACAGCCACAAACGATGCCACAGCCCACCTCAGCATCTCTGAACATAGTCAACGATATGAAGGGCAAGTCTTGCCGGGTTTTGGGAAATACATACGACCAGAGAGCGAGACTCATTATTTCATATGATAGATCTTTACTATTTGCTGTATGGATGCTTGCGATTAGGCGAGCAACGGCAGAGAGGCAGGCACTACCATTCAGTTAGCTTTAGCCGTGCATATGGCAGTGTTCGACAGTACTTGCAGGAATCCAAGTGCGAACACGGCCGAGACTCCGACCTTTTTCCTGGAAGGCATTTGCAACCGCCAAATCTTGAGCATCGGTAGCACAAAGATCAAGATATCGGATGTAATGTTGATACAGGCCGTTACAATGACAGCGTCATTAATGTTGACACAGTGTCCTGGTATGGCAGGGTTGAAAATCTTGCTTCGTGGCACACACTGAAAGATCTCAACAAATAGGTCTGCAAGATAGAAGAGCGCATTAAGCCAAATTACAGCATCAACCACATTTCGGAAGCGGTCTTTAGCGCTCGAAGTGAATAGGCGTCGAATCTGGAGTAGGATCGAAAGCTTTGCGACGAATATGATGGGTCCGTAAGTTATCTCAACGTAGTTGATTAACTAAGCTGTTTAGTATTCCCACCATGATGATTGACAGGACCAGAGTGGTCATAATACCTTCAGCAATCGTATAAGATTTGATAGGGTAACATTCCATTGGTGACTTCCACCACCCCAATGCATTCCTGCAATATCACTACTACAGAATCCCAGGAAGCCGAGCTGCAAATGATCAATTACGCGCTTGCATTCGACAACCGGGGAGCATAGTATAGCATACCCACGCAATGAAGGATGTGTCTACCAGCTATTAGAGGAGGTTCAAGGACAAGGCAGTGGCGAGATCCAGTTTGCGGCCGTAAGGAGATACTTACAGTCTGCCCATCCATGCAATTTGATAATACGAAAGACTGTGTACATTCGGATCCAGACAACCAATGTAGTGATTGATAGGCAGACCGCAACTGACGCTACAACATAGCCAAGAGTAGGGTTGCTGAAATCAGGAACCACACCCGGTGGAGGAGGCAAGCCTCCCACGGCCTGATGTTGGTGAGAATTCGAAGCTGGATCCATGATATCTTGTTTTCTAGTTGGTTAGGCTACCTTAGTTTGCCAGTCGGTGTTATGGAAGGACCTAAGAGACTCCCTAATCAACGGAGAGGTCTGCAAAGATATACTCAAGCAGAGGAACTCTGTTTCCCAACTTAGTTCGGTGAATAGAATAGTCGCCTATACGAACTTGGGGGCCACACTTCTGCATCAACATTATCTGTCTGCACGATTTCGGGTGCGCAGGCCTTGCCAAATACTGTCCATTCAAATACAAATCATACTTTCTGCCAGCCCCTCAATTGCTGGCATTCGGCAAAACCGCTACCAGAACCGTCAACTTGCAGGTCAAACATGTTGCACAAACATTGGGCGAATGAGTGAAGTTGAAAGACGACAACATGTCGCAAGAAGCGCCCCATCAACAAGGCTGTCAACAATCAGAGGACTCGAGACAAGCAATTTCTCAAGAACACCAACAGCTTTGCGCGTGGCATCAGATAATCATTGCCAGTCTTACGAAAACCTCCCAGTAGGTTTTGTAAGGTTGCAGCTTTGCATTATGTGCGAGAATTTAACTGCTCATTTAGGGAATATTTGTCGAGAGTGGTGCCTGGTTGCCTGCAGTATTGCATATTGAGTTCCTAGTGGATGCGAGTCTTCTCGTGACTGCTGGGCAATAATGTAGCTGCACATGCGCGACAAGATCTTGGTCTCGACAACTTGGGGGCCAGCATCACTTGGCCTGGTTTCGCCGTTGAAGCCAGTATGTTTGTACATAGGCGTAACAGGTACAGTTACACAACTTAATCTTTGGCCCCCAAGACATCGGAACCCTAAGGTATTGCTTAGAGCATGAGGCCCAAGCATTCAGCCGAAGCAAGATCGCAGCCTTCATTAATTTTCTGTCGGAAGTATTTCTCCATGGTCTCGTGTGATAATATCAGGATCAAAAAGTTCTACTTGTAGTTTTGCTTCAGAGTGTAGCTTGTGTGCATAGCCAAGGACTCTAAAGTCGAAGGAAGTGGACCTCGCGCAGTAAGATTTGGGGTGCTGTCGAACAGCTCACACAAGGGGCGAAATCTAAAAAGAACAGCCGGTCATCGTAGAGAGCATGGCCATGAACAGCCAAACGTGCAATCTATTAGAAATCTTATCATTCGATTCGGCCCTGCATATTTTATTCCAACATATTTAAATGCAGATCTGGTCACACAGAGGTCAACAATAGCAGCAACATGGACTTTGGTAAGTTTGTTTAGTCGTCGCTGACTAAAGAGGGAGCCTAAGTCTCTGAGGTACCTTGAAGGACCACACAGGCAACGCCAACAATTGGGGTTTATCGTTGATTGCGAAATTAGCGTGTGCAGAAAGCTCTGCATTCCTTGGCATTCATTTTCGCTCTGCCTCACGGTGATTCGTTTGTAGGAGGAATTCAAAAATCAACCTCATCGCCCCTCAATTGCCCGAAATTGAAGCTATTCAGACCTCTTTGTTTATTGACGTTCCTGACGTTCTTTCAGCTATGATCGACTCACTACCTGCAGCGATTCGCTTCAGAATCGTACGGCTTCTACTACTTCATTGACAACCTCTCGTCATCGTCGAAGAAGTTCACTGCTGCTCTAGAACGATGTATAGCATTCTAGAAAATATCTTCATGTATTCGTCATCGTTTAAACCTCAGTTTCGCCCCAAAGAAGCCTCTCGCAAGGTGTTTAAGGCAGCTGAAAATGGTCTCATAGCCTACCTTGAAGATCAGCCATGAGTCATGCAGAAAGAGATGGTCTGATACATATGAAAGAAGTGAGGCATTAACGTGCATCGATTCATGATATCAAGAATTCTGAAGAGAAGACGCTGAAGTAATAAGAAAAAACAGCGTGTAGAAGTCAGGCAAAACGATGAGCTTCGTTTGAATTGAATAGCAGACATGCTTCATTTGACGGCTGAACAGCTCGTGTTCGTGAATGAGTTCTTATTCAATGAGATCACAGACTGTTGTCATCAAGCCTATGCTTCTGTTGATCAATCAGCTCGCTATCAAGTCTTTAGAACGAGAGAACATTGCTGAAGTGTTCTTTCAATTTATATAAAAGACGAATATCTATTCTGTATCAACATTCGTGAAGACTGATTCAACGACAAGACTTTCTTTTGATGACTAGCAGATGAGCTGCTATCTCTATGCAGTTTCTTTTCGATTTCAAGAAGTGTGATCATCATGAATAATGCAAGTGTTCATTGCAATAGTTGAATCAAAAAGCTCATCATCTCACACGAATGTCAGATAAGCTGTTTGTCTCATTGAATTAAATGAAGATTTATCACTGATATGAATGTCAGATGTGATATTTGCCTCTCTACTTGTTGAATTACAATCTCATAGAACTCATCTTCAGCGTATTAAAGATTTGAGTTCATAGACATTTTAACAAGATATGACCTCATTTTGAAGACATTTTTAATGACTTTCTTCATTATGCTGTTGAATGAAGTGAATGTAATAAATATTCAAGACAGCACTTTAAGCATTCAGATTACATCTTTGAGACAAATATCAAAGCTTTAAAAAGAGATCTTGAAGTGAGTATTATAAACTTTGACTAGCTAACTTCTGAATAGCTTCATTTTCATCTATTTGAATATGATAATAGATGAGAGATTAAATGTTGAATGACTCATACAAAAGAAATCGCGAAGTAATGCAAAAACATAGAGATAGATTTTAACTTCAACGTTGAAACACTTTGAATAAAAACAATTACAAGAACATCAGAAACATCAACAAACAAAGAGGTCTGAATAGCTTCAATTTTGAGCAATTGAAAGATGATGAGATTGATTTTTGAATTTCTTCTACAAATGAATCATCATGAGACAGAGTGAAAATGAATGTCAAGAAATGCAGAGCTTTCTGCATATGCTAAAACCTTGTTCGTTTTTTTTGAATTTGTTGAGCATCTCATCAAAATTTCAAAAAGTGCAAAATAAGAATCAGATTTGCAGAATCAATCTCACTGTTTTTCTCAATGCTTCATATGTAGTATATTCAATGCTTTATATGTGATATATTCAGTACTTTATATCGTTGTATGCAAAACTTGTACCGTTTTTTTTGAATTTGTCGAGCGTCTCATCAAAATTTCAAAAAGTGCAAAATAAGAATCAAATTTGTAGAATTAATCTTACTACTCTCTCAATGCTTCATATGTAGTATATTCAATGCTTCATATGTAATCTGTTTAGTGCTTTATATGTGATTTATTCAATACTTTATATGTGACTCATTCAGTGTTTTATATGCAATCTACTCAATGCTTGATATGTAGTATATTTCATGCTTGATATGTAGTATATTCAGTGCTTCATATGTGATTTATTCAATACTTCATATGTGACTCATTCAGTGTTTTATATGCAATCTACTCAATGCTTGATATGTAGTATATTTCATGCTTGATATGTAGTATATTCAGTGTCTCATATGTGATCTACTCAGTGCTTCATATGCAATCTATTCAATGCTTCATATATAGTTTATTTGATGCTTCATATGTAGTATATTCAATGCTTCATGTGTAGTATATTCAATGTTTCATATGCAATCTATTCAGTGTCTTTTATGTGATCTGCTCAATGCTTCATATGTAGTATATTTAGTGTCTCATATATGATTTACTCAGTTCTTCATATGTAGTATATTCAATGTCTCATATGTGATCTACTCAGTTCTTCATATGTAATATATTCATTGCTTTATATGTATTATATTCAATACTCTCTATGTGATTTACTCAATGCTTCATATGTGACTATTCAGTGTCTTTTGTTATGAGTCTGCATAGAGCGAATCATATGAGTGTATTCTAACTAGAAGTTCAAAGCTGAAGAAGAAAGAAGATGCAACACGTTATGAGTTTTATTCACGAAGGCACGCTAGGTCGCTAGCGTGTTAACATCAGCTCTATACTAGTTTATGATAGTCTGACATGATCTATGTTAGATTAATTCAAAGTGCACGCTCGCAACATTATTTTCCCTCTTCATTTAGCAATGTTCTCATTGCTGCAGTTTGATTGACATTTCTTAAGTTGATTTCTATCTTGACTTGTTTGAATATCATTTATGAAAGTCATTTACAATCTTCAAGCATTCTTCAAATGTTATAATTCTAGTCTTCGTTTATTCTTTCTAATTTTCGTCTGAGATTCATTCTAATCGAGTCTAGTGAGCATTTGAGTTAAAGATGATGTCATTGAGACTCTGCATCATATGTGTAAGATGTCAACTCAATTGAGTCTAGCATAAAGCTGAGAAACATACATATAAGAATCGAGTTCTTTTCTGTAGATACTTTTCTTTCTTAGCATTTATTTATTAGTTAAATGACATCTTTATGACTTGCTCTAAGTCGATTTCTAACAGTAGATAAATGCTAATCAACTACTTTGCTATTAACATGTAAATGATACAAAATAATCTACTTCGTTTATTCAGAAAATTCGCAAGAAATTCTTTGAATTACTTTCATCAAAAAATACACAGGCAAATTTACTTAAATTTATCAAATCAATCACTCAATTAAATCTATCTTATCTTTCTCACAATGATGCGCGACTTTAAATCAGTCGAGTCATGAACAGCTCATCTGCTTAGAAGCATTGCTAGTAGATCAGTTTTTCTTATTTCTTTTGATGTTTCAGTCAATGTCAAGAACGCTGATATTTCATGAAACATTAAGACAGAAGAACAGCTTCATCAATGAGCTCATGATCAGTCAAATAAGATCATCAAGATGTTGAATGAGCTTAAATCTCAACAAGACATGACTTTGAAACTCAATGAGTAGTGAATCATTGTTCAAGTTGAACATGACAAGAGATTGAATCAACTAGAGATCAAACAGATGATCATAGACACTTTAGAAGAGATAAACAAACGCTATTAAAAGAAGATGTTGAATCTTAAAAATAAACTCAAAGAAGTATTGCATTCAACGAATCAGTCTTGATCTTATCAATCTACTGAATCTCGAGTTTCTATGAAATCTCTATCTCGTCAATCTATCAAGAATCATACTCGATGTAAATCATTCACTCTATTTAATAATAATCATCACAAATCTTTCAAGTTTTTGAACTCATCTGTATTCATTAATGAAGATGAATCAACATAAAATAGCTGAAGAATCAAGATAAACAACAAACTTCAGACAAATATCAATCACTTCGTCAATGAGACTATCTGCATTGTCTATGTAATATCTAGACTAGAAGATGACGCTGCTGAGCATATTTTCGCTTAACATTATCATGATGCTTTGCATTTTTACATCTTGATCTATGAGCTACTTGAGCATCTTGAAGAAATATACAATGAACTGAATAAGAATCAAAAGTGTCGTCGTAAGTACAACACTCTGAAACAAGCAGACAAGTTTTTCAATGTCTTTTACTTCAACTTTATGAAGCTATTTAACTATCTCAAATACAATGATTGCATTCTGATGAATAATCTTCAGAATAAAATCAATAATCGCTTGCAAAACACTCTATCAGTCTGTTCAAAGAACTTTACTTCGCTCACTCACTTAAGAATCTTTCTTCAAGATGTGAATAGTAAACAACGAGTCAATTATCAGCTTTGCAGCGAACGTCATACTATCATCATCAAAGTCACTGTTGTATCTGATAAACGCGCTACTTCTCTGTCAGTAACAACTTTGATAATCAATTATGTTAAGTTGACTATTTTTTCTATTTCTGAGTCAGCGAGATCATTAATTATCTGCTACATCTGCAAGATCTTCAATTATTTGTTCAAGAATTGCTTTCAGCTGAACAAGATCAACACTTCTGCATCTCATGCATTCATTCTTCATTTACATGAAATCATTATTTCAAAGAATAAAGAGAATGAGAAAATGTTTTTCAAGAATAGCGAGACAAAAAACTAGAGACTTTCATCAAAGACGTGATGAAAGATGTGTTAATTTCTTTAACGATGAGCATGTCAGATGATTCTTTTGCTTCTGAATCTTTGACTATTGAATGTGTACTTTCTAGCAATAAAATTAGTTACTCATTGAAGTCATTGATTGACATTGAAGCTGCTGACTATTCATTCATTGATGAAGTGATTGCGCAGATTGTTTGTGATCAGTTGCAAATCGAGTCTTTGACTTTGATCAAAGTGAAATCAATTCGAGAATTCGACGATCATTATGCTAAGAAACTCATTACTCATGTCATTTATTCAAACCTGACTGTTTAAAATCATACAATTGACACAGCTTTTATGTTGATCACTCGATTAAATCAACATCAAATGATTCTTGAAAAAACATGAATGAACAAAATCAATCTAGTAATTGATATGCAAATCAATTTTCTTCGATTTTCGAATTTTAATTCTACTAGTCAGAAATCGATTGTTCTACTCTCAAGTCATAAAACAATCATGAAATAGAAAAGCTTGACTTTTACTCATATACTAAAAAGATCTTTCACTTTCGTTACATCTCAATTCAGTCAGAAATCACTTTCTTTCAGTCAAAAGAAGAACTCAATCAAACAGTTAAAATCGTGTGACGCAGCTTTAACTAGCGTCAAAATCTCTAAATCAACGTCAGATTTAATGAACATAGCAATGATAGAAACAGCAACATATAAAATGTTAGTCAAATGTTTAAACATCAAGATCTTTGCTGTTATCGTCTTGAAAATCGATTAACTCATAACTACAGCTGAAAACAAGTCTGAAGAAGTGAATCTGCATGAGCTTTTTCATGCTGAAGCTCTTAAGCAAGTCAAGATCAAGCTTTTCTCTGAATATCACGACTATCTAGACATCTTTGATCGAGCAATGATTAATCAGCTATCATTGCATCATTTCTATGATCACAAAATTGAGTTGATCGATGAAGAAACATCTTCTTGAAGCAAACTATATCAGATGTTCAATCACAAGCTTCAGAAGATAAAGAAGTATCTGATTAATCATTTAAACAAAGAGTTCATTTTCTTCAGCTTCACATCATACGTCTCACTCATCTTGTTCATCAAAAAGAAAGATGATAGTCTGCGTTTCTGCATTAATTACAGAAAGCTCAATGCTTTGATCAAATGAGATCACTATTCTTTGTCATTGATAGACGAGACTTTCACTCGTATACAAGAAAGCAAGTATCTGATTTGATTGAACATTATTATCGCGTTCAATAAACTACGAATGCACTCAGATAACGAAGATTTAACTATCTTTATCATCTTTTTCAACTCATACAAATATCATGTAATGTTCTTCAAATTAATCAATGAATCAATGTTCTATCAACATTATATGAACGACGTGCTGTTTGAATATCTTCATCAGTTTTGTCAGATTTATCTAAATGACATTATTATCTACAGTCAGATCTTGAAGAAACACAAGCAACATGTATGATTGATCTTAAATAGACTATGAGAAGCTGATCTACAGATGAATATAAACAAATGCAAGTTTCATGTTCAAAAGATCATCTTTTTAAAACTATTGATATTCATTGAAAAACTGAAGATGAATTCACGAAAAATACAAGCAGTAGTGAAATGATCTACTCTTAATAATCTCACTCAGATTCAGTCATTCATTGACTTTTGCAACTTCTATCAACGCTTTATCAAGAACTTTTTGAAGATTGTTCATTCAATAATTCAACTTATTCAAAAGAAGATCATATTTGAATGAAATGAGACTTGTCAGACTGCATTCAATCACATGAAAAGATGTATGACTGAGACTTTTATACTTCGTCACTTTGATCAGACTCATGAGACTATTCTGAAAACTGACTCATTTAACTACGTAAACGACGAAGTTCTTTCTTAATATGATGACGAAGAAGTATTACATTCAATTGCTTTCTATAGCAAGAACATTTCTTCTGCTGAGTGCAACTACGAAATATACAATAAAAAACTGCTGATCATCATTTAAGCATTTGAACATTGATGATTTGAACTGAAGTTGACTGACATTTCTATCAAGATGTTCATCAATCATCAAGCACTCATCTCATTAATGAAAGACAAAAAGCTGAGCAAACATCAGATGCGTTGAGTACAAAAGCTAGCTGATTTCAACTTCAAGATAATGTATCAATCTGATGAACAGAACATTAAGATCAATGCATTAACTTGTTGAGCTGACTTCGTACTCAAAGATTTCGATGATGAACGCATTTGCTATCAATGAATCACTATTCTGACGTTAAATTGAATGAAGATTGCTGATTTAAAGAAGAACGTCAGCAAGTCAATTTATAAACAAGTTCTTGACGTGAATGAAATTGACGAGAATTGTACTTTACTTCGTGAAGCAAAGATCAGAGATGAAGCACAATGTGAAGACATTAAGCTGAAGAATTGTCGAGTTCAGAATGAAATCTTATACAAAGACAGTCAGCTATGAGTTTCATTCAATGAACTTCTGCAAATAAATCTGATTCGTGAGATGCATGATCAACTCTCAATAGATCATCTCAATATTCTTAGAATGATGAAGATCATCAAATGAAACTACTATTAATCATTCATGTGAAAGACAGTAGATTGATATATTCAAAACTGCTATGTTTATCAACGATCAAAGACATCTAGAAATAAATCAAATGACTTGCTTCAATCTCTATTGATATTTGAACAGCGATGACAAGACATAGCAATGAACTTCATTATTAATTTATTTAATTTGTACGACTACAACGTTATTTTGACTGTCATCTGCAAATTATTAAAAGAAAGACATTATATTTCTTGCATCATTAATGATGAAGATATCACAGTCAAAAAGACAGCTGAAATGTTGCTTTAATGAGTATATTGAACTTACAATCTATCAAGCTTCATTGTATTTGATCAAGATTCTCAGTTTATCTTCATTCTTTGAAAGTTTCTTTGCAAACGACTGAGCATTTCTCTTTGATTGTTCATCATCTATCACTTTCAGATTAATGATCAAAGTGAACAAGTTAATCAGAATGTCAAGCGATATCTTCGTTTCTTCTGTTCATATATGCAAAATGACTGATTCAAATGATTACTCATGATTGAGTTTGTTGACAATAACGTCTTGTCTTCAGTCATTTTCTTGATTCTCTTCTTCATGAACAAGAACTTTTATTCTCATATGAGCTTCGACTCTGACATCATCGAGTATGAAAGCACTCGCGAACGTCTGCAGATTGCTTGAGTCAAAGATATATTCAATCACATGAATAAGACATTGATCTTCGTTTGCGAAGCTCTGATCAAAACATGAGAGCAAATGATGAATTAGACTAACAAGCATAGAAAGAAGATCAATTATGAAATTGAATCAAAGATGTTTCTGAATGAACGAAACATCATTGCAGCGAAATCTTTCAAAAAATTAAATGACAAGATGCTCAATTCATTTCAGATCATTGACTCTGTTGACTCATTTTATAAGTTGAAACTATCAGAAACTATGTGTATACATAATGTATTTTATTCAAAGCTTCTTCGTTCTGTTGTTGATAATTCTCTGTTTGATTAAAAGAATGAATCTTCAAAATTAATAGTGATAAACGATGAAAATGAATGAAAGATCAACAATATATTAAACTTTCAATGATATCAAAGACAACTTCAATATCAAGTTAAATGAAAGAGTTATGACAATGATCTCAACTGATATAACGCTGATGATGACGAATTTATGAACGCTCAAGAGATGATTGACAACTTTTATATTAAATATTCAAGAAAAGCGCACTAAGAAATAACATTCATGTGAACATGAATAGTCAAGAAAGAGAAGTAATGTTATGATTCTAGTCTTTGTTTATTCTTTCTAACTTTCATCTGAGATTCATTCTAATCAAGTCTAATGAGCATTCAAGCTAAAGATGATGTCATTAAGACTCTGCATCATATGTGTAAGATGTTAATTCAATTGAGTCTAGCACAGAGCTGAGAAATACACATATAAGAATCAAGTTCTTTTCTGTAGATACTTTTCTTTCTTAGCATTTATCTATTAGTTAAATGACATCTTTATGACTCACTTTAAATCAATTTCTAACAAAATTCACTTTCATTGACGTTGTATCAATGTAAATCAACGTTGTATTCTTTTCAATTGACACAATATTGTAGTTATTTATCTCGTTTATAGTGTTTGAAGTTCAGTATGTTTTTCACTTTTCATTCATCTTCGTCTTCAATCACTATAAAATCAGATGACTCATTTCATTATTCTTTTAAAGTGTTTTTTAAATTTAGTCGTAACAAATTTGATGCAAACTTTAAATGAATCTTCATAGTCAACGACATTTTCAGTCGATATGCATGTTCAATCTCAATCAGAATCTTGAAGAGTTCTAGCATTTTATCATCTAGTTTCTTTGATGATCTTGAGATCATGATGTTTCTTGAGTTCAGAAACATCATGTCATCTATCTTATAAATCATTTCTTTTCAATGCTTGTTAATCTGTTTCTTCATTATGACTTTGACTCTTGCTAATGCTTGCTTGATCAATGCTAGTGATCATTTCATGTGTTTGAATATATTCTTCGCTTTGCTCACTTTAATTCTAGCTCAAGTGATCTCATATTCAGTTGAATTCAAATTGAAACTCATACGAAAGTGAAAGTCTTTATTCAGAAAGAATGCTGACTATTCAATTGATGACAAAATAGCATTGTTATCAACGAATTCAATCATAAATAATCAGGTGAATCAATCATCTTGCATGTATAAGCAATAACTTCATAGATATTGTTTCACATTCTGATTCGCTTTTTCTGTTTGATCATTGATTTGCGAATGATAGTTTGTGAATAGTTTCATCTTAATGTTAAGTCTCAAGCATAGAGACTTTTAGACAATTAATATGAATTATGAATCACAATTAAACATTATTGATCTTGATAATTCATGAGTTTTGAAGATTCATATCAACAGTAGCTTAACTGTTTGTTTTGCAAAGATTTCTTCGTCATCTGATCAACATGATATATAATGTTGTTTCTTAAACAATTGATCTATGACTGTCAGAATCGCGTTGTTTTCATCACTTTCTGATAAATTAATAATGAAGTCTAATGATATGTTCTGTCATTGCTGCTTAAGTATGAGCAATGACTTCAGCAGTTTATTAATTCAATCTTTCGATGCTTTTGATTTACAACAAACGTAACAGTTTCAAATGTAGTGCTTGATTGTCATTCTCATCTTCGATCAGCAATATGATCATCTCAGCAGATTCAACGTTCAATTCATGTCAGATTGATCATTGATTGAAAGATCATATGCTTTTCTTATCAATCAAGTGATCATTGACTGAAGAATTCATAGTCTATCATCTTTTCAGAGTACTTCATTAAGTACTTTGCAATTGTTTAAATCAATATCTTGACAAGTTCTTCTGTTCTGTTTCATGATTATTTGAATATTAAAGCACAGTTGATTTGTTTGATTTTCAACTATAATTTGATTCTGAATAGAAATCATCTCTTCAATCGAATTTTGATTAACTTTCAATTCAAATTTCGAATTTGAATCAAATTTTGAGTCAGATCTTGATCAGCTTTCTGATCATCTTCTTGATCAACTTTCATTGACTGCAGTTCAAATTTATCTTTTGACAATAACATCTGATGCTGATATAGCTTTCGATCATCATTTGCTTTAACTGACTTAATGTTTGACATTCTGATCAGCATGTTGACTTTCAGATTCTGTTTTTTCGACTGATATATGATCTTGAAGTTATATTCAGATAACTTCTCAGCTCATTTAACTTGTTGTCTGATCAGTTCTTTGATGATCATGAAGTACTTCAAATTCAGATGATTGATGAAGATCTTGATCAAAATATTCGTACATTTCAATTTGAAGCATTAATGTTTCAAACAGCAAATAATGATCAGCAGTTCTTTGTCATAAATCTTGTAGTTGCATTCTGCAAGAATCATGTTCTTGCTATAGAAGATTATTGAATGTAGAATGTCTTCATCGTCATATTGAGACAATACTTCGTCGTTCACATAGTTCAAGAAGTTCATTTTCAGAATAGCTTCTCTGATTAAGTTGAAATGCTTCAGAATAAAGACTGTCATCATCTGTTGCTTTAGTTTTTCAAAGATTGTCTGACAAATCTTTGTTCATTCAAAGAAATGATCTTTTTGAATCAGCTTTATCATGAGTTGAATGATTTTTAAGAAGTTTTTTATGAATCATCAATAGAAATTGCAGAAGTCAATGAAGATCTGCACATGAATCAATGATCACGACACTTTTCAGCTTCGAATCACATCTACTTTTCAAGAATTCATTCGCAGATCATTAATGAATATCAATAGTTTTAAAAACAAGATTTTCTGAATCTTGAATTTACACTTGTCAATGTTCATTTATAGATCAGCTTCACGAAGCTTGTCTAGCACTTCTTTTATGTGAGTTCTATGTTCTTTCAATGTTTTACTGTAGATAAGAATATCATTCAGATATGTCTGACAGAATTTATGCAAATAGTTGAACAATACATTGTTGATATAGTGCTGAAAGAACGCAGATTCATTAATTAATTTGAAAAGCATTACTTTATACTTGTAAACATTGAAGAAAGTAACAAAAGTAGTTAAATCTTCACTTTCTGAACTCATGTGCAGTTTATTGAACGTGATGATAATGTTGAATTAAGTCAGATACTTACAGTCTTGAATTCAAGCTAATACTTCGTCTATCAAGAGTATTGAATAACGATTTCTTTTAATCAGAGCATTCAGTTTTCAATAGTTCATGCAAAAGTGAAGACTGTCATCTTTCTTTTCAATAAATAGTATTGATGAAGCAAAAGAAGCTTTGCTGAGTGTGATGAACTTTTTCTTCAAATTTTCTTTTAAATACTCTTTAATCTTTTGCAACTTGTAACTCGACATGAAATACAATTGACTTCAAGAAAGTTGATTCTCATCTTCTAATTTAATCTTATGATCATATGATTGATGCAAAGATAACTGCGTTGTCTTTTCTCTATCAAAAACATTCAGAAAGTTGTGATAAACTATTGAAAGCTTCTTCTTCAGTTTATTTAATGACATGACAGAGATTATTTTATTCAGTTTTGCGAAATCTTTAACTAAGCTAAGCACTTTGTTGATTTCACTAATGATCAATAAGAAGATCTTGATCTTCTTATTCTTGACTAAAGATCAATATACAGCAACTTTAATCATGACAATATTGATGAGTTTCTTTTTCTCAGTTGACTGAAAGAAGCGAAGTTGATTGAGATCAACTTAAGTGCTTTGCTTTCATATGAATACAGATTCAATGAATCAAACAGATTTAATGAACTGATTCACTAGTTTCTGATTCATGAGTTGCTTCAAGATGATTATTGACGTAATCATTGAGTTCAAGTTCTTTTGTTTCATTTTACAGATTTCGCTTGAGTCAGATTTGTAAAATGCTGATTGACTGCTTGTCTTTGAAACGACAGATTTTGATGTTTGAATATTCAATGAGAATATTAATTGATTGTTTGCAAAATTTATCAAAATTTGATTTCTTTTCAATCAAAGATTTTCAATGATTATCTTATGTTGATCTAAACAAGTTATCAATAAAAACATCATTTCATTCTTATGTTCTTGAATCATAATCAATGTATACAGAGTGTGTGTAATTGACTTTTGCTCAAAGATTTCATCATATGATCAAATCAACTTTGATTTTGACAGTGATATTGACTGAATATCAAAGCATTCACATAGCTTTGACATCAAAGATTCATCAATGAAAGTCATGTCAGTGACTTTGATATTTATCAGAGCGAGAAATCTGAATATCTTTTCTAAACTACTTAAGATAATGTTAACAGTGAATGACTTGAAATTAAATGAATCATCAAACATGCTGATGAAACAGAATATGAGTATATCACTCTCAGTTACTACTTTGACGAAAGCAGATCATTTTTTGAACTTGCAGCGATCTTGTGCACTTGAATCATCTTAAAATAATCATATGTTCTATGTTTTGACTTCTTGCATTTGAAGCAAAGTTCTTTCTTAAACAACTCTTTCTGAATAAAGTTGAGATTTGATTTTCTAAGCTTCTTTCATGAAGAAACTGATGACGTGAGTTAAGCAGTTGATGTGCTAGAGACAGAGCAAGCAGCTTGAGTCACTGATGCTTTGACAACTGATTGAATGTTCAATTCAGTTAATTTAACATTGACTTGCATGCAGATGTTGATAAACTCATTCAAATTTATGATTCATTTATTGAGCATTATTCACTGAAGATCTGAACTGATCTTATGCTGAAGATCATTTAGTAGAGTCTCATTATTATATTCTAGTTCTGCATTAAATCTCTGAAATTTCATTTAAAATTCATGAAAGAAGATCTTGTTCTGATACAGCTTCAAGTACTATTGTTGAGTCATGTAACATTGATTGAAATCATCATACATCTTGTTTATGATCAACAACATCTTTTCTGCTTCTAGAAATGAGTTCGTGATTGCATTTCTCATTCAAAGTGCTATGTGTTTAATCATCATTTCATCGACTCAACTTTTCACATATGCAATCTTCAATTCTTCAATAGAAAAATGATTCTTGTTCATCTTCAGCTTGTTTTGCATTCAAAACAATCAATTATTCACATTCTGCTTTGAATCTTCAAACAAAGATAAGTCAGATAGCTTGATCAACTTCAAGAATTAATCTTCAGAAGTTGAAGTGCTTTGTCAACTTAATGCAGCTTTTAAATAATGTATAATCATGTTCTTGTTTCTATTCTCTTTCTGCAAACGTGTCTGTGTAATCTTCAACATGATGTTTATCTCATTGACATCTTCTAACATCTGAATCATGTCATTGTGAATCTTGATTTTGATGTCATGCTGTTGACATATGTACTTGATAAAGACAATGATGTCATCTGCTTCATGAGTGCTTATTCAAGCATTCAGTTCAGTGCTGATGCTGATCTTGATCATTTCGTGATTAAAAAGCAACGCGTTCGTGTTTTCTTCTTCTGTATTCAACAATGCATTCGTGTTTTCTTCTTCTGATGCTGTTCAATTCTGTGATAGAAGTGATTTTCTTCTGACATTTTGAAGTTCATAGCGAGTAATGCTTTCTGATTCTGAGTTTCTAGTCATTGTATGAATAGAAAATTGCTGATTGAGATTCTGATGTTACTTTATCAAACTTTCTGAGTTCAAGCAATGACTAGTACTTTATCAAACTTTCTGAGTTTAAGTACTGCTGAAATTTCTGATTTCTGATGACGAGCTCAATAAAAAGTTAGTTAAGAGCAATGCGTTCATGTTCTTTGATTCTGATTCTATTGAAATTTCTGGTTTCAAATCAAGATTCTTCTTTAGAAATTTCTGATTTCTATTAAGCTTTCTGAACTTAAGTTCTGATTTTGCTGTCAAAATTTCTGAGTTCAACTTCTGATTTAAGTTGTGTAACTTGTTTTTATATCATCTACATGTTGATAGCAAGATTAATGAGCTTTGAACTAATGTTATGAATCTGCATAAAGCGAATTATATGAGTGTATTCTAACTAGAAGTTCAAAGCTGAAGAAGAAAGAAGATGCAACACGTCGTAAGTTTTACTCATGAAGACATGCTAGATTGCTAGCATGTCAACATCAGCTTTATATCAGTCTATGATAGTCTGACATAATTTATGTTAGACTAATTCAAAGTGCACGCTCGCAACATCTTTTATGTGATTTACTCAATGCTTTATATATAGTATATTCAGTGCTTCGTCTGTGATTTATTCAATGCTTCGTATGTGCTTTATTCAGTGCTTCATATGTGCTCTATTCAATGCTTTATATGTAGTATATTCAGCGCTTCATACGTGATATATTCAGTGTCTCATATATGATCTACTTAATGCTTCATATGTGATCTATTCAATGCTTCATATGCAATCTATTCAATGCTTCTTATGTAATATATTTGATGCTTCATATGTGTTAGAGATCGACATAAAGCGAGTCATATGAGTGTCATTTAACTAATAAATAAATGCTAAGAAAGAAAAGTATCTACAGAAAAGAACTCGATTCTTATATGTGTGTTTCTCAGCTTTGTGCTAGACTCAATTGAGTTGATGTCTTACACATATGATGCAGAGTTTCAATGACATCATCTTTAGATCAGATTTTCGCTAGACTCGATTAGAATGAAATCAGACGAAGACTAGACGAAGACTAGAATCGTAACATTACTCTTTTCTTTTGACTATTCATGTTCGCATGAATGTTATTTCTTAGTGCGCTTTTCTTGAATATTTGATATGAAAGTCGTCAATCATCTCTTGAGCGTTCATAAATTCGTCATCGTCAGCGTTATATCAGTTGAGATCATTGTCATAGCTCTTTCATTTGACTTGATATTGAAGTCGTCTTCGATATCGTCAAGAGTTCAATATATCGTCGATTTCTCATTCGTCTTCATCGTTCATCACTATTGATTTCAAAGATTCATTCTTCTGATCAGACAGAGAGTCATTGACAACAAGACGAAGAAGTTCTGAATGAAATACATTGTGTATACGCATAGTCTCAAGTAGTTTCAATTTATAGAATGAGTCAACGAGATCGATGATCTGAAAAGAATCAAGCATCTTGTCATTCAATTTTTTGAAGAGTCTCGTTGTAACGATGTTTCGTTTATTCAGAAACATCTTTGATTCAATCTTGTAATTGATCTTCTTTCTATGCTTGTTAACTTGATTCATCATTTGTTTCCGTGTTTTGATCAGAGCTTCATGAGCGAAGATCAATGTCTTGTTCATTTGTTCAAATATATTCTTGACTCGATCAATCTGCAAGCGTTCGCAAGTGCTTTCATACTCAATGATGTCAGAGTTGAAACTCATACGAGAATGAAAGTTCTTGTTCATGAAGAAGAGAGTCAAGAAGATGACTGAGAACAAGATGTTATTGTCAACAAACTTGATCATGAGTAGTCACTTAGATCAGTTGTTCTGCATATACAAACAGAAGAATCAAAGATATCGCTTGATGTTCTGATTGACTTGCTCGCTTTGATCGTCGATCTGAGAATGATAGATGATGAACAATCGAAGCGAAATGCTCAGTCGTTTGCAAAGAAACTTTCATAGTATAAAGATGAATTGCGAACCTCAATCAGATACTATGAAGCTTGGTAAATCATGAGTTCAATATACTCATTGAATCAGCATTTCAGCTGTCTTTTCGACAGTGATATCTTCATCATCAATGATGCAAGAAATATAATGCCTTTCTTTTGACAATTTGCAGATGATCGTCAAAATAGCGTTGTACTCGCTTGAATCAGATAGATCAATAATGAAGTTCATTGCTATGTCTTGCCATCGCTGTTCAGATATTGATAAAGATTGAAGCAAGTCATTTGATTTATCTCTAGATGTCTTTGAACGTTGACAGATATAGCAGTTTCAAATATATTGATCTATCGTTTTTCGCATGAATAATCAATAGTAGTTTCGCTTTATGACTTTCACAGTTCTAAGAATATCAGAATGATCAACTGATGATTAATCATGCATCTCATGAATCAGGTTCATTTGTAGCAGCTCGTTGAACGAGACTAATAGCTGACTATCATGATACAAGATTTCATTCTGAGTTCAACAATTCTTCAATTTAATACCTTCATATTGTGTCTCATCTCTTGCTATTGCTTCGCGAAGTAGCGTACAATTCTCGTCGATTTCATTAGTCTCAAGAATCTGTTTATAGATTGATTCACTGATGTTCTTCTTTAGATCAGCAATTTTCATTTGATTTGAAGTCAGAATAGTGATTTGTTGATAGCAAATGCGCTCATCTTCTGAATCTCTGAGCACGACGTCAGCTCAACGAGTTAATGCATTGATCTTGATGTTCTGTTTGTCAAATCAATACATTATTCTGAAGTTGAAATCAGCAAGCTTCTGAACTCAGTGCATCTGATGTCTGCTCAGCTCTTTATCTTTCATCAACAAGATGAGCGCTTGATGATCAATGAACATCTTGATAGAAATGTCAGTTAGCTTCAGTTTGAATCATCAGTGTTCAAATGCTTGAATGATGATCAGAAGTTCTTTATTGTATATCTTGTAGTTGCATTCAGCAGAAGACATGTTCTTGCTATAAAAGACAATTGAATGTAGTACTTCTTCATCATCATATTGAGAGAGAACTTCATCATTGACGTAGTTGAATGAGTCAATTTTGAGAATAGTCTCACGAGTTTAATCAAAGTGACGTAGTATAAAAGTCTTGATCATATGTCTCTTCATATGATCGAAGACGATCTGACAGACTTCATTTCATTCAAATATGATCTTCTTTTGAGTGAGTTGAATCATTGAACGAACAATCTTCGAAAAGTTCTTGATGAAGCGTTGATAGAAGTTGCAGAAGTCAATGAAGAACTGCATCTAAGTGAGATTATTGAGTGTAAATCAATCAACGACTGCTTGCATCTTTCGCGAGTTTATCTTCAATTCTTCGATTGACATCAGAAGTTCTAGAAAGATGATTTTCTGCACATGAAACTTGCATTTGTTTATGTCTATCTGTAGATCAGCTTCTCGTAGTCTATTCAAGATTAATCGTACATGTCGCTTGTGTTTCTTCAAGATCTTGCTGTAAATGATAATGTCATCTAGATAGATCTGACAAAACTGATGTAGATATTCAAACAACATGTCGTTCATATAATGTTGATAGAACGTCGATTCATTGATTAATTCAAAGAGCATTACATGATATTTGTATGAGTCGAAAAAGATAATAAAGATAGTCAAATCTTCGCTATCTGAGTGCATGCGTAGTTTATTGAACGCGACAATGATGTTCAATCGAGTCAGATATTTGCTTTCTTGTATACGAGCGAGAGTCTCGTCTATCAATGATAAAGAGTATCAATTTCGTTTGATCAAAGCATTAAGCTTTCTGTAATCAACGCAGAAATGCAGACTATCGTCTTTCTTTTCGATGAACAAGATGAGCGAGACGTATGATGCAAAGCTGAAGAAAATGAACTCTTTGTTTAGATGATTGATCAGATACTTCTTTATCTTTTGAAGCTTGTGATTGAACATCTGATATAATCTGCTTCGAGAAAGCATTTCTTCATCAATCAACTCAATTTTATGATTGTAAAAACAATGCAATGATAGTTGATTAATCATTGCTCGATCGAAGATGTTTAGATAGTCGTGATATTCAGAGAAAAGCTTGACCTTGACTTGCTTGAGAGCTTCAGCGTGAAAAAGCTCATGCAGATTTACTTCTTCAGACTTGTTTTCAACTGTAGTTATGAGTCGATCGATTTTCAAGATGATAACAGCAAAGATCTTGATGTCTGATTGTTTGACTAACATTTTATATGTCACTGTCTCTATCATTGCTATGTTCATTGAACTGAAAAAGAGTGATTTCAGACTGGGTTAAGATGTAGTGAAAGATCTCTTCAGTATATGAGTAGAAGTCAAACTCTTCTGCTTCGTGATTGTCTTGTTGCTTGTGAGTAGAACAATCGATTTCTGACTAGAAATGAAATTCGAAAATTGAAGAAAATCGATTTGCATATCAATTACTAGATTGATTTTGTTCATTCATGTTTTTTCAAGAATTATTTGATGTTGATCTAATCAAGTGATTAACATAAAAGCTGTGTCAATTGTATGATCTTGAACAGTCAGGTTTGAATAAATGACATGAGTAATGAGTTTCTTAACATAATGATCATCAAATTCTTGAATTGACTTCGCTTTGATCAAAGCAAGAAGTTCAATTTGCAACTGATCACAAACAATCTGCGCAATCACTTCATCAATGAACGAATAGTCAGCAGCTTCGATGTCAATCAATGACTTCAATGAGTAACTAATTTCATTGCTAGAAAGTACACATTCAGTAGTCAAAGATTCAGAAGCAAAAGAATCATCTGACATGCTCATTGTTGAAGAAATTAACACATCTTTCATCGCGTCTTTGATGAAAGTCTCTAGTTTTTTGCCTCGCTGTTCTTGAAAGACATTTTCTCATTCTCTTTATTCTTCGAAATGATGATTTCATGTAGACGAGAGATGAATGCACAAGATGCAGAAGTGTTGATCTTGTTCTAAGAGCAATTCTTGAACAAATGTCTTGAGATCTTGCAGATGTAGCAGATGATAGACGATTTCGCTTGATCAGACTCAGAGATAGAAAAGATGATAGAAAAGATGATAGACTTAACATAATTGATTATTGAAGTCGTCACTGACAATGAAGTAGCAGCGCATTTATCAGGTACAACAGTGACTTTGATGATGACAGTGCGAAGCTGACTGCGTAGCTGATAGTTGACTCACTGTTTATTATTCACATCTTGAAGAAAGATTCTTAAGCGAGTGAGCGAAGTAAAATTCTCTGAACAAACTGATAGAACATTCTGCAAGCAATTATTGATTTTATTCTGAAGATTGTTCATCAGAGTGCAATCATCGTATTCGAGATAGCTGAATAGCTTCATAAAGTCGAAGTAAAAGACATTGAAAGACTTGTCTGCTTGTTTCAAAGCGTTGTACTTGCAACGACACTTTCGATTTCTATTTAGTTCATCGTATATTTCTTTCAGATGCTCAAATAGCTCATCGATCAAGATGTATGAATGCGAAGCATCATGTCGACGTCAAGCGAAGATGTGCTCAGCAGCATCATCTTCTAGTCTAGATATCACATAAACAATACAGATATTCTCATTATCAAAGTGATCGACATTAGTTTGAAGCTTGTCATTTATCTTGATTCTTCAGCTGTCTCATGTCAATTCATCTTCATCAGTGAATATAAATGAGTTTGAAAACTTGAAGAACTTGTGATGATCGTTGTCGAATAGAGTAGACGACTCTCGTCGAGTATAGTTCTCGATAGAAGCTCGAGGTTTCGTAGACTGTCGAGATCGAGGCTGGTTCGCTGAATGTGATACTTCTTTGAGTTTATTCTTGAGATTCAACATCTTCTCTCGATAGCGTTTGTTTGTCTCTTCTAGAGTGTTTATGGTCACTTGTTTGATCTCTAGTTGATTCAATCTCTTGTCATGTTCGACTTGAACAACGATTCACTGCTCGTTGAGTTTCAAAGTCATGTCTCGTTGAGATTTAAGCTCGTTCAACATCTTGATGACCTCGTTTGACTGATCGTGAGCTTATTGACGAAGCTGTTCTTCTGTCTTGATGTTTCACGAGGTATCAGCGTTCTTGACATCGAATGAAGCATCGAAAGAAATAAGGGAAACTCGTCTACTAGCAGTGCTTTTAAGCAGACGAGCTGTTCGTGACTCGACTGATTCAGAGTCGCGTGCCATTGTGAGGAAGGTAAGAATAGGTTTGGTTGTAGTAAGGTTGAGTGGTTGGTTTGGTAAATTTGCAGGTGTGTTTTGGTGAAAGTAATTCAAAGAATTTCTTGCGAATTTTCTGAATGAACGAAGTAGGTTATTTCGTATCGTCTACACGTCGATAGCAGAGTAGTTGGTGAGCATTTATCTACTGTTAGGGGCCGGCATAGAGCGAGTCATATGAGTGTCATTTAACTAATAGATAAATGCTAAGGAAGAAAAGTATCTACAGAAAAGAACTTGGTTCTTATATGTGTGTTTCTCAGCCCTGTGCTAGGCCCGATTGGGTTGGCGCCTTACACATATGATGCAGAGTCTCAATGACATCACCTCTAGGTCAGGTTCCCGCTAGGCCCGATTAGGATGAAATCAGGCGAAGGCTAGGCGAAGGCTAGAATCGTAACATTAAGCAACAAATGTCACTTTAGCTAAACTTTAAAATTTAGTTCACTTTACAAACTGTTGATGAAGAAATAACGTGATATCTACAACTGGTCAATCAGAGCGAGGCATGCGTATCAGAAGAGTCTCAAAGAGGTTTTATTAGCTACGTAGTTCACCTGAAACGAATCGTTGAAGCAATAAAAAATGAAATGTGGATTTTCAGCCCTATAGGGCTGTCCGACTGCTAGGTTTAGCCGAGTGCTAGGTGAACCCTTCTAAATGCAACTAAGACCCTTCAAGGCTAGTTGCTACACCCTTTCGGGTAAGCGGCGGCAGGTTGAAAGATCATCATAAGGTAGGTAGTAACGGTCACTTTGATCGTCTATCAAAGGCTGATAGACCTACAGAATTTCACGACTGGCACGTTATTCTCTACCATCAGATTTGAGCAACTATTTGCAGTCTTATGAGCTTCAACTCAAGTTCTTGGAAGTGAATCTAGAAGAGTGCTATTGTCAAAGGGGATGTTGAAGAGCTTTCTACTCTGCCTGTCAGAACCTGAAACCCTTAGTCCAAGAATTCCTGGAAAGGTTTCAAATAATTGGCATGGCGGGGGAGAAGAGATGGAGAAAGCGAAGACGACTGTCACTGCTCTTGATCATGCGAGCAAGGACAGGATCATTTGAATGATGGTGTGACAGAGTTGCAGACTGCTTGATAGCATTCTGCAGAAAGATGGCAAAAGACAACATCTTCATTCGACACTAGTAGTCAGATTGACAACTCAAAACTTCACGGAAGCTTTCAGTCTTCAACCAGAACAACAATGAACAGTGTGAGCGAAATCAGCACCATGATTGCCCACACGGCCAACATGTCCAGACCAGCGCAGATGGTCTTTCCCTTGTTCATGTGTTCTTGCTGTCTGAAGAATCGAAAACATCCAACCATAGCCACAATTATTCCTCCACCAGACAGTGTGGCTCCGAGAACAACTCCTGTGGTTTTGCTTACATTCTTTAGGATAAAGAGCTGGACAATGACGACTCCAAGCGAGACAATAGCGCTGGATGTGCGGATGTAAGCCAGATAGGTACGCTCAAGGACCAGGTAGTCCCGAGGGTTGCCGTTACCGGAAGGATACTTGATCGTGAGGCGGACGCTATGTGACCACCACATCTTTGCTTTCGGGAATCTTGCTTTTAAGTTCAGCGTATAGCTAACAATTCATAGGATTAGTAAAGACCGTACAGATAGCGTATGCTCAGATTCGATGGTCTACGTGTGATGTTTGGCGCAGGACCTGCCTGCAAAGAAGTTTCCTGGTGCGAATCTCTTGGAAGGCTTTGCTGAACACACGTTCTCGATCGGCTTTGAAGCTCTATGCTTGACTCTGCTTCAGCCCCGCCACAATCTTCAGTGACATCCATGCCGGGGAGCTGTGTGGAGCTACTCTAGAGTTAAAAGTTGCTGCTGGTCGCAATCCGGGGTATAACCGTCCTGACGACGAGAACGTGCCTCCTACGAGACAAGTCATTTATATGAGCAGTATGTGTAGCGTTCTTGGTCATAGCTGTTGTTGATTCATTCTAGGATTCTAGGAGAGAGTGACAATCCCCGAGGGGGCCGGCGGTCGCCGGGTCGCCGACCTCGATAATGCCGGCACGCGCTACAGTAACAAACACCCTTACCCCTAGAAGGGTTCACCTAGCACTGGGCTAAACCTAGCAGTGGGACAGCCCTATAGGGCTGAAAATCCACATTTCATTTTTTATTGCTTCAACGATTCGTTTTAGGTGAACTACGTAGCTAATAGAATCTCTTTGAGGCCCTTCTGATACGCATGCCTCGTTCTGATTGACCATTTGTAGATATCTCGTTATTTCTTTGCTTCTGCTTCTGATTCTGCTTCTGTTTCTGCTTCTGCTTCAGCTGTCTGACTCGTAACTTAACTATCAGCTGCTTCTGCTTCTGCTTCTGCTTCTGCTTCAGCTGTCTGACTTGTAGCTTAACTATTAGCTGCTTCTTCTTCTTTTGACTAAAGCTTGCTGTCATTGAGATCAAAGTGAAGAGCTCAGAGTCTAGACGTAGTAAATCATTGATTTTTCTATTTTACAGCTTTGTTTGTTGAGCTGAGGTTACGACAGCTCATTTTCAAGTAGAAGAAGATTTTGAAGTAAAGAGTTCAGAATCTAGACATAGTAGAAAATGAATCTTCTTTTGTCATATCTTTGCTTGTTGATTCTCTCTTCTTTCATCAACAATCTCTTGATTCATGATTCTTGCAGTATCATAATTATTCTCAATTCAACTGATCTTTTGCTTCTTTCTTCTATTTAACTCAAGAAGTTTCTGATTAATAACATTCTGAATAGTAAATTTCATCATTGCTTATATTGCTGCTTTACTCATCTTTTGAAGAATTTAATCAGAAGTTGATTCTTCTATTGCTTGTTTAATAAGCTGCTGTACTTGAAAGATATTTGCAGATGTTAAAATGACTTCTAAATCTTTGTCAGAATCAATGTATGTGATTGTAACTTTAAAAGACGTAGTTGAATGTATGACAATGTTGTACTGCTATGATTGCTTTAGTTTCTTAACAGAAGAAAAGTGCTGAAGTACTAAGATTGAGCTGAATGATAGAAGTTTTGTAGCTGTTCATGACTTTCTAATATTCAATGATGTAATTGTCTCATGTTGAGTCAGTTGATAAAGCTTCAGAAAGTTCGTTTTATTGATTGAGTAGTTGATTTCAAGTTGAGTAACTCGCTGAACATGAGTCTTGTACGCAGTAGCTAATGAAGCAAAGACTTCAACATCAAGTGATTGAAGCAGATGAGTAGTGTGAGTCAAAAGACACAGTAGAATAATTTTCTGACTGATGCAATAGTCAATCATTTGAGTAGTGATATAAGAAGCATGATCATTAATTAATAACATTCAATATTCATCTTTCTGACAGATTTTAATTTCTGAATCAAAGCATTTCTGTATTCAGACTAAATTCAATTCATTGTTGATTCAGTTATTTCTGCTTACAGCAATATGATCTTCTTTGAGTACTTTGTATCAGATCTTCTGCTGTACTTTTTCTTTGAAGATAATTCACAACTTCAAGACTCTTTCATTCATAAATATGCACTCAATCAATGAGACTCACTCTCGATTGTCACATTGAGTCATATGAGTCTTCTTTTTATACTTGAAAATCATGACTTGAAGCTTAGCAATAATTCTCTGCATGAATCTCTTTTCGTTCATGTTGTAGATATCTTCTATCTTTATTTCATGCTCTTCTTTCAAACTCTGAAATAGATTGAATCAGTCAGCTAAAATATCGTGATTTTGAGTCATAGCACGCTCTTTGTCAAGCGAAGAAATATATACTGTTTTGATTTGCGAATGACGTTTCAGAAACTTCTGAGGTCAATTGACTTCGACTGACTTGTCATCACTCTTTTTTATTAGTAGTTCTTTAGCTATTGAGCGTACTTGCTTCACACGAGAAGATCAGTCTCAGGTCTGAAGACGTAGAATTCAGTCACGTATAGCTGCTTCTTCTTCGAGGCTAAGTCTTTGAAATTGCTGATTGCATGCAGCAGCAGTTATTTGATCATTGATTCGATTTCAAAGAGTGCTACTTGATATTTCATATTGACGAGCGAGTTTTGCTTGGGAAGAATTTTCGTTGGCTGCTGAAGCCTCGTTTCAACGAGCGTGAGCAAGCGTTATGCGCTCTTCCTGTGAAAGTTCTATATCTTCAGAAGGTATGAAGGATATAGGGGGGGT
>JAABUK010002667.1_pt1 | contig 31682 bp, 19 predicted proteins | sample 5559141 | NCBI WGS metagenome assembly JAABUK01 (sample SAMN10711869, study PRJNA513367) | rock metagenome | isolation source: Antarctica rocks | place: Antarctica: Victoria Land, Pudding Butte nord | collected 2016-01-03 | reverse complement strand
GTGCTGTGGCGGCCCCCCCCCCCCGCCGGGGCCCGGTTCGCCGACCCTTACGATCCCGATCGCCCGCCCGCCCCCCCGGACGATTTCGCGACCCAGGCGCTCTCTCCGGTCCCGCAACGGCCCGAACACCGGCTGATTATGCCCGTGGAGGGGACCGGCTACCTCAAGCTCCTCGACGCGGGGCCCCGGTATACCTCGCCTCCGAAGCGGCCGAGCAACCAGCCGCTCGGGGGCCCGACCCCCCCGCCGTCGCTCGGGCCATCGCCGTTCGCGCCGCCCGGGGGGGCGGATCCGGCCGGGCCGGAGACGCCGGGCGTCCCCTCGACCGGGCCGACGGCGGTTCCTCGGGTGTCGCGGTCGAATTCCGGGCCGAAGCCGGGGGCGATGTCGCCGACTTCCGTGGCGACCTCCACCCCGCCGACCCCCGCCCTCGCGCCCGCCTCGACCCGGCCGATCGCGAACCCGGCCCCGGCGGGCCGGCAGGATGTGGGCGTCCGACGTGCCGCGATGCAGGACCCCGCCCGACCGATGCCGATCCAATCCCCACCCACGGCGCCCACCGCCCCGCCGGCCTCGACGAGGACCGGGGATCCCCTGAGGCCCCCGCCATCGACCACGACGGCGCCGGGGGATCCGCTCCAGACCCCCCGGATCCCGGGCGACCCATCGCCGACGGATGACAACCTGGCGCTGCCCTCCGAATCGCGTCGCGATCCCGGCCGGATGCAGGGCCGCGAGGCGGAGATCCGGGCGGGGGCGCTGGCCGGCATGTTCGTCCCCAACGACGTCCCCTTCGACGAGGCGATCCAGGCCGGCCTCCCCTCGGGCAGCAGCCCCTACGTCCTGACCATGGAGCGGGCCTTCGAGCTGGCGCTCATGAACAGCCGGCCCTATCAATTCCAGCTCGAGAACATGTACCTGAACGCCCTGCCGGTCACCCTCCAGCGGTTCGCGTTCGGGCCCCAGTTCATCGCCGGCCTGTCGCCCAGGACGCCGGCCGGCGGCACGGGGTCGAATTTCGGCGGCCTGCTCCCGGTCCAGAACCCGGGCAACAGCTTCCTGTACCAGACCCGGGCGACCGGGAGCCAGATCTCCACCCTGAACATCGGCACGGTCGCCGGCGTCGGCAAGCTGTTCGACAACGGGACGCAGATCCTGGCCTCGTTCGCCAACCAGCTCGTGTTCAACTTCGTGGGCAAAAACCCGTCACAGCCGACGGTCCGCTCCTTCCTCCCGCTCCAGGTGATCGTGCCGTTCCTCCGGGGCGGAGGCCGGGCCGTGACCCTGGAGGCGCTGACGCAGGCCGAGCGGAGCCTGGTCTATTCGGTCCGGAGCTTCGCCAAGTTCCGCCAGGAATTCGTCGTCACCACCCTGACCGGGGGCTCGGTCCAGACCTTCGGCAGCAACGTCATCACCGGCGGGTTCACCACCAACAGTGGCCCCAACGACCCGACGACCGGCTTCCTCAACGTCGTCGAGGACCTGGCGATCGTCGAGAACCAGGCCAAGAACCTCGCGGTGTTCGAGCGGTTCGCCGAGGTCTACCGCGAGCTGATCAACGGCGAGGCGTCGGGGCTGTCGCAGCTCCAGCTCGACCAGATCCGCCAGCAGGTGCAGGGGGCCCGCACGTCCCTGCTCAGCACCCGACTGACCTACCGAAACGACCTCGACCAGTACAAGATCCAGCTCGGGATGCCCCCCGACGTGCCGATGGTCATCGACCGGAGCCGGTTGAGCGGCTTCCGGCAGGTCTTCGAGGCGATCGACAACTGGGCCCGGACCCCGAAGCGTGAGCTCAGCCAGCTCGACGGGATCGTCGCCCGGCTCCCCAAGCTCGAAGACCTGGTGATCGACGGCCGGTCATGCATCGAGATCTTCTCGCAGGACGATGACCGGAACCTGGAAGACCTGCTCCTGGCCGCCGAGCGGATCGCCCTGGAAAATCGGCTCGACTTGATGAATGCCCGCGCCCAGCTATATGATGCCTGGAGGCAACTCCGCGTCACGGCCAACGCCCTCAAGGGGATCCTCAACGTCGCGGTGACCAACCAGTTCCTCACCCCGCCGACCACCAACAACCCCTTCGGATTCGTCGACCAGGCCAAGCAATTCAACCTCGTGCTCAACGCCGAGCTGCCCCTGGTCCGGGTGGCCGAGCGGAATAACTTCCGCCAGGCCCTGATCAACTACCAGCGCCAGCGGCGGACCCTCCAGAACACGGAGGATTTCCTCAAGTATCAGCTCCGCCAGGAAATCCGCTCGATGCAGTTCAACTACCAGCAGTTCCAGATCTTGCAGCGGAACCTGGTGCTGAGCGTCCGCCTGAAGGACCAGGCATTCGAGCAGATCATCGCACCCCCCCAGGCCGCGGCCGGCGGCAACCAGGCGGCCTTACAGACGACCAACCTGATCCAGTTCCAGAACACGGTCGTCAACAACGAGAACAACCTCGTGTCCTTCTGGTTCAATTATCAACTCTTCCGACTCCAGGTTTATCGCGACCTCGGCATCTTGCCCTTCGACGAGTGGGAGGCCTTCGATGAGATTTTCCCTCCAGACCGGTCCGGCCGGGCCTACGCCGCCGCAGTCGGGCCCGATGGCCGAACTCCCGTCGTTCGACCGGCAACCGCGGCGGCGGCGTCGGGGGCTGTCGGGGGCCGTTAAGGCGTCGATCGCCGCGCTGGTGGTCATCGGGGCGGGGGCCCTGATGGCCTTCGGCGTGCCCGGCCTGAAGAGCCCGCTCCGCGGCCTCTTCGCGTCCACCCAGACGGACGTGCTGACCGCGCCGCCGCTCCGGTTGGGCAAGCTGGCGGTGATCGTCAAGGAGAGGGGGAACCTGGAGAGTGCCGCCAACAAGGAGGTCTACTGCGCGGTCGAGGGAGGCACCTCGATCATCAAGATCCTGCCCGAGGGGACGCGGGTCAAGGAAGGCGAGATCGTCTGCGAGCTCGACTCGGCCTCGCTGAAGGACCTGCTCAACAACCAGAAGATCTCCACCCAGCAGGCCGAGGCGTCGTACAAGCAGGTCAAGCTGACCCGCGAGGTCGCCCAGGTCGCCGTCGAGGAATACGTCAAGGGGATCTTCAAGCAGGAGAAGGCCACCGCCGACGGCGAGATCGCCCTGGCCAAGTCCGACCTGACCCGGGCCATCGACCGTCTCGACTGGTCGACCCGGATGTACGACAAGGGTTACGTCTCCCTGGCCCAGAACATCGCCGACAAGCTGGCGCTGGAGCGGGCCAAGTTCGAGAAGGAGCAGTCCGAGACCAAGCTCGACGTCCTCCTGCGGTTCACCAGGGACAAGACGGTCAAGGAGCTCGAAAGCGACGTCGAGAAGGCCAAGGCCGACGAGCTGTCCAAGCAGTCGACCTTCGAGCTGGAGAGGACCAAGGAGGCCAAGCTCGAGCGCCAGATCGCGGCCTGCACGCTCAAGGCCCCCGGCGACGGCATCGTCGTCTACGCCAACGAGCAGGGCCGGATGGGCCAGAACAGCGTCCAGGTCGAGGAAGGGGCCGCGGTCCGCGAGCGGCAGAAGATCTTCAGCCTGCCCGACACCACCAAGATGCGGGTCAACACCAAGATCCACGAATCGATGGTCAACAAGATCACGCCCGGCCTCCGGTCGCTGATCCGGGTCGTCGTCGACGGCGCCGGCCAGGCGCTCAAGGGTCAGGTGACCGGCGTGGCGCCGATGGCGGACGCCGCCAGCAACTTCGGCTCCGACATCAAGGTCTACACCACGTTCGTCGCCATCGAGGGCGACACGGCCAAGCTCAACCTCCGCCCCGGGATGTCGGCGGCGGTCGAGATCCTGGTGGAAGAGCTCGACGACGTCCTGAGCGTGCCCGTCCAGGCGATCCTCCAGAGGAAGGACAAGAACGACCGGGACAAGAACTTCGTCTTCGTCAAGGAGGGCGACGGCTTCCGCCGGGTCGAGGTCACCCTGGGAATCTCCAACGATCAGCACGTCGAGGTCAAGAGAAACAAGGATGTCAAGGATGGCGTCAAGGAGGGCGACATCGTGGCGATGTCGCCCAGCTCGCTGCTCACCGAGGACGAGCGCCGCGAGGCGTTGAGCGTCGCCTCCAAGGACGCCGCCAAGAACGACTTCGCGGGCGACCCCAACGCCAAGGGCTCCCCCAAGGGCGCCGGGCCCGCCTCGGCCGGAACTTCGGCCACGGGCGAGCCCAAGGCGGCCAAGAAGAAGGGCGCCCGGGGCGGGGCGGGCGGCGGGGCGATGGGCGCCCTCATGCAGAAGCTCAGCCCCGAGGTCCGCCAGAAGCTCCGGGACGCCAGCGACGAGGAGCGGGTGCAGATCCTCAAGGGCGCCGGGCTCTCCGACGCCGAGATCGAGCAGATGCAGCAGATGCGCCGGAACATGCAGAACGGCGGCGGGCCCAGCGGTCCCGGCGGGCCGGGCGGCGGCAGACCCGGAGGGCCCGGTCAGTGAACCATTCGGATCAGCCGATCGTCCGGATCGTCGACGTCCGCAAGCAATATGTGATGGGCCACGCTCCCGCCGGGGGCGGCCTCTTTGGGGGCCGCGGCGGGGCGGACCAGACCATCACGGTGCACGCCCTCCAGGGAGTAACGGTCGACTTCCATCCCGGCGAATACGTCGCCATCATGGGGACCTCGGGCTCGGGCAAGAGCACGATGCTCAACCTCCTCGGGTGCCTCGACCGGCCGAGCAGCGGCCAGTACATCCTCGGCGGTCGCGACGTCGCCCAGCTCGACGACGACGAGCTGTCCGAGGTCCGGAGCCGCTACATCGGCTTCATCTTCCAGTCGTATAATCTGATCCAGCAATATACCGTCACCGAGAACATCCAGCTCCCGCTCACCTACCAGGGCGGCGGGGAGATCTCGGAGGCCCACCAGGAGCGGACATTGCAGCTGGCCCGGATGGTCGGCCTGGGGGATCGGCTCGACCACCGCCCGGCCCAGCTCTCGGGCGGCCAGCAGCAGCGGGTCGCCATCGCCCGGTCGCTGATCAACGACCCGTACATCATCCTGGCCGACGAGGCGACCGGCAACCTCGACACCGCCACCAGCGAGGAGATCATGGACATGCTCGGCCGGCTCAACGACGCCGGCAAGACGATCATCATGGTCACCCACGAGGAAGACATCGCCGAGCACGCCAAGCGGGTCATCCGGATGAGGGACGGCCAGATCTATCAGGACGGCCCCAGCCCCCGGATGCTCCAGGACGAGTCGGTCGAGCTGGGCTCGCCCGGCTGAAGTCCCCCCCGCCCCGCCCCGCCCCGCCATGAAGATCCCGCCCGCACCGTTCGGATCCCCCGGACCTCGGGACCCCCGAGGAGGATAGCGCCGACCATGGGACGTATCTGGAAGAGCCTGAAGCTGGGGATGAAGAGCCTGCTGCTCCACAAGCTCCGATCGGGGTTGACGGTCCTGGGGATCGTCTTCGGCGTGGCGGCGGTGATCTCGATGCTCGCCGTCGGCGAGGGGTCGAGCCGCAAGGCGCAACGGCAGTTCGCCGAACTGGGGGCGACCAACATCATCTATCGGTCGGTCAAGCCCACCGAGGAGGCGCAGGCGGGCACCTCCGGGCGGCGGACGATGGTCCTCAATTACGGGCTCCAGTACGCCGACTATGACCGGATCCTGGCCACCGTCCCCACGATCAAGAAGGCGCTGCCGATCCGCGAGATCCGCAAGCAGATCCGCTACCTGAGCCGGTCCCTCGACGGGCGCGTGGTCGGGACCACGCACGACTACGCCGACTTCAACCGCCTGGAGATCGAGAAGGGTCGGTTCCTCACCCCGTCGGACAACGCCCGGTACGAGAACTTCGCCGTCCTGGCCGCCGAGACCGCCGAGACCCTGTTCCCTTACGAGGACCCGCGCGGCAAGTCGGTCCGGCTCGGTTCCGACTACTACACGGTGGTCGGCGTGACCCGGAAGCGTGCCCAGTCGGCCGGGATCGGCGGGAGCCTGTCGTCGCAGGACTTCAACAAGGACGTCTACATCCCGCTGAATACCTGCCGGCTCCGGTTCGGCGAGCGGATCGTCGACGCCCGGCCGGGGTCGTTCTCGGCCGAGGAGACGCAACTCTCGCAGATCACGCTCCAGGTCCACGAGATCGCCGAGGTCCGCAAATCGGCCCCGATCATCGAGGCGGCCGTGGAGGGGACGCCCAACGAACAACCCCGGCACCCGAAGCGGGACGTCACCATGATCGTCCCCTATGACCTCCTGATGCAGGCCCAGGCCACCGCCCGCCAGTTCAGCATCATCCTCGGGACGATCGCCTCGATCTCGCTGCTGGTCGGCGGGATCGGGATCATGAACATCATGCTGGCCACGGTCACCGAGCGGACCCGCGAGATCGGGATCCGCCGCGCCCTGGGGGCCAAGCGCCGCGACATCACCCAGCAATTCCTGATCGAGACGGTCGTGCTCTCCGGCGTGGGTGGAGTCCTGGGCGTCTGCATCGGGATCGGAATCCCGGAGATCCTCCGCTATTTCGCCCCCGACCAGGAGCCCGTGGTCACGTTCCAATCGGTGGCCCTGGCCTTCTGCATCTCGGTGGGGATCGGCATCCTCTTCGGCCTCTACCCGGCCCGACGCGCCGCGATGATGGACCCGATCGAGGCCCTCCGACATGAGTGATCGCCGCCCGCTCCGCGCGAGGCCGGACCGATCACCGACCACCCCCACGATCCCGTCGCCGAAAGGTCGGTTGGCCTTGCGTCGGGCGGCGCGTAAGACTAGGCTTGACCCGACGTCGACCGCGGCTCCGGGCCAACGGCCCGGGGTCGCGGCGTTTGCGCTCTAAGGACTTGAAGGGATCGGTCCCACTCCGCACAACCTCGATACGCCCCGTCCCGGCGCGGCCCATCCCGCGGCCTCGTCAGTCCGATTTGGGAGCAGCAAGGGATGACCGTAGACCGAATCCCGATGTCGAAGCCCGGCTATGAAAAGCTTAAGGCCCAGCTCGACATGATGAAGAACGAGGACATGCCCCGGATCGCCGAGCAGATCGCCCAGGCTCGCGACTACGGAGACCTCTCCGAGAACGCCGAGTTCGACGCCGCCGTTGAGGCGCAGGGGATGCTCCAGGCCCGGATCGACGAGCTCCAGGACAAGCTCGCCCGGGCCATGATCGTCGACAAGTCGACCCTGCCGACCGACCGCGTCGTCTTCGGCTCCAAGGTCAAGGTGCTCGATCTCGACGTCGACGACGAGGAAGACTTCATCCTGGTCGGCCCCGGCGAGGAGGATTACGACCAGAACAAGATCCTCCTGACCAGCCCGATCGGCCAGGCCCTGGTCGGCAAGCAGATCGGCGACGAGGTCCAGGTCCCGATCCCCAAGGGGACGCTCAAGCTCCGGGTCGTCGGGATCAGCGTCGACTGACGCCCCGGCTCGCGGATCGGTCGGCGAGCCACCCCGACCACGCATCCGGCTCTCGGGCCTCGAAGACGATCGATCGCCGATCGACCGGGTGGAAAACCGTCAGCGACCGCGCGTGCAAGGCGATCCCGACCGGGAATGCCCGGGCCGAGCCATAGGCCGCATCGCCGACGATCGGCAGCCCTCGGGCGGCCGACTGGGCGCGGAGCTGGTGCGTCCGGCCCGTCTCGGGCCGGAGTCGGAGCAGGAGGAAGCCCTCGGAGATGCCGCCCTCGCGGATCACCTCGAACGAGGTCGAGGCGCGGGAGGCCCCGATCGTCCCGGGGGCGACGACCCGGGCCCGACCCGAGACGTCGGGGGGCGTGAGCCAGTCGTCCCAGGTCCCCCGATCGCCCGTCGGCGCCCGTCCTGCTTCGACGATCGCCCGGTATTCCTTGCGGACCTCGCGGCGGGCGAATTGCTCGGCCCATCGCCGGGCGGCCTTCCGGGTCTTGGCCCAGAGGATCACCCCGGAGACCGGGCGGTCGAGCCGGTGGACCGTCCCGACGTAGGCCGAAGCGGGGTCGGCGGGCCGGAGGTGCCGGCGGACCCGGTCTTCGAGCGTGACCTCGCCCGACCCCGTCCCCTGGGTCAGCAATCCGGCGGGCTTGTCGACCGCCAGGCCATGCGGATCCTCCCAGAGGATAATCGGCGGCGCGGTCGGCTCGTCCATCCCCCCTCCGATCGGTCGGATGTCCGCCGGGCCGGCCGCCGATCCTCATCCGGGCGATCAATTCGGGCTGGGCATCTGGTCCGGCCGCCCCATGGCCCCGGGCTTGTCCATCGGGGCCTGGATGACCTGGTTGGGGGCCGCCTCCAGGGACCGCGGTGGGGCGAGATTCGGGTCGGCCCCGGGGGGTGTCCCGGTCGGCGGGAGATCCGCGGGAGGCATCGCCGCGGGCGGCATCCCGACGGACGGCATCCCCGCGGGCGGTTGTGCGGCGCCGGAGGTTCCCGGCGGCCCCAACAATCCCGACGGGGCGCCGAAGGCCCCGGCCGAGGGCCTCACGCCGGCGTCGATCCCGCGTGCCAGCCGCGAGTTCCCCGCGTCGTTGGGCCCGAAGTTGGTCGAGGCGGCCCCGCCGACCGGGTGGCCATCGGAGCTGAACTCGATCGCCTTGCGCTGGATGCCGTCCTTGTCGTGCCCCCGTCCCGGCGGGACCTCGGGGCGGGTGGATCGGCAGCCGGTGGCCGTCATCAGGAGGCCGAAACCGAGGGCAACGAACGTGCGGGGGAGCCGATCCATCGGCGGGGTCCTCCTTGTCGAGGGGAGATCGGATCAGGGCCAAGGGCCGACCCGGGCGGGTCCGCCGATCCGTCGGGCCACGAATCGGTGATCCGGTCGGCGGCGAGGGAGGACGCTCAAGCGATGGGACGCCGGACGGCGCCGGGGGCATTCATCCCCCCGACGCGCCGGATCATACCCGATTCGCCGGATCGGTCAACCGATCGTGGCCCGGGGCCGCGGCTCAGCCCTTCCTGGCGGCGGCGTAGAGCTTCTCGACCTCCTGCCAGTTGACCACGTTCCAGAAGGCGGCGATGTATTCCGGGCGTCGGTTCTGGTACTTCAAGTAATACGCATGTTCCCAGACGTCGAGGCCCAGCAGCGGGGTCTGGCCTTCCATGAGGGGGTTGTCCTGGTTGGGCAGCGAGGTGACGGCGAGCTTGCCGTCCTTGCCGACGACGAGCCAGGCCCATCCCGAGCCGAACCGGGTGGTGGCGGCCTTGTTGAAGGCCTCCTTGAAGGCGGCGAACCCGCCCAGCTCGGAGGTGATGGCCTGGGCGACGGTGCCGGTCGGCTCGCCCGCATTCCCCCCGGGCTTGAGGAGCGTCCAGAACATCGAGTGGTTGGCGTGGCCGCCGCCGTTGTTCCGCACGGCCGTCCTGGCGGCCTCGGGGACGGAATTGATCTGCGCGACCAGCTGCTCGATCGGCTTGTTCTGGAACTCGGGGTGGTCCTTCAGGGCGTTGTTCAGGTTCGTGACGTAGGCCTGGTGGTGCTTGTCGTGGTGGATCTTCATCGTCTCGGCGTCGATGTGCGGCTCCAGGGCGCCGTAATCGTAGGGGAGCGGGGGGAGGGTGAATTCGGCCATCGCTGTCATCTCCTGGTGGGTAAGTGGCCCGCCGCGGAAGGGGTTCGGGCGTCCGGGCAGCGCCGATCGGTCGCGCCCGGGGCGGACCGATCGCCGGCCTCGTCGAAGGTATCACATCGCGACCCGACGGACGACACCCGCGGTCGGCGGGCGGACCGAGCCCGGGCCGGCGGTGCCCGACACCGACCTGCGAACCTCATACCGGGGGCCGGACGACGCGGAGGCCGGGGGAGGGCCGATTGCCCCTCCCCCGGCCTCCCGGGAATGCCCGCGATCCCGACCCGCCGTCAACGCCCCCGATGGGGTGTCCTGCGATGTGACCTCGCCGGGATGGCGATCGATGCCGCTTGCAGGACGGTCTGGGGCGGGAGGAACGGTGTCGTCGGCGTCGGCCTGACGACGGCGGGCGCGGTGGGGATCACGACGACATCGAAGCCGAAGCTCGGCACCGGCGCCTTGCCGGGAGCCAGGAAGATCAGGTAGTAGCGGGCCCCGGCCGTGGGCGCGGCGAACCCGATCAGGCCCGTCCCGCTCGTGACGAGCCGGCCGGACGAGTCGGCGATCAAGAACTGGGAGTCGGCCGAGGCGACCAGGACCACCCCCGGCCTCGTCGTCTCGAACGCGAAGACGTTCAGATCCCGGGCCGTGGGGAGCGACAGGCCGTTGACGGTCGTCTGCTCCAGCGGCCCCAACTCGGCCGCCGTGGCGAACGAGTTGCTGGCAGCGAACCGATCGGGCGCGATCGTCGAGGTCGGGGGAGTCGCGACCGGGGCCGGCGCGGCCGTCGGGACGGGAATCGGGGACGGGGTGGGAACGACCGGGACCGGGGCCGGGGTTGGAGCGGCGAGCGGCGTCCCCCCGGAGAAGCCGACCTGGGCGGCGTAGGATCCGACCGCGAAGGCGTCGCCGGTCGCCCCCGAGACCGCGATCAGGTAGCGATGGCCGGGCTGGACGTTGGGGACCGAGGCCAGGGCCAGGTCGCCGTATCGGTCCGGGTGGGCGTCGGTGGCGATGGTCGCGCCGGTGGACGGATCGATGACGCTGATCTTCGGGCTGAGCAGGCTGTACCCCGACGCCTGGGCCGCGACCCGCATGGTCGCCCCGCCCAGCCGTGGGGCCGTGACCGAGAAATATTCGACGTCGCCGATGGCGTCGAGGCTCACCCCGGCCAGTTCCCCCTGGTTGTCCGGGGAGAGCGAAGGAGTCAGGTCGACGGCGGTCGCGGGCGAGACGCCCCGACCCTGGGCCTGGAATCGGTCCGCGGCCCGGGGGCCATAGATCGCCCGGATCCCCTCGACGTCGTAGGGCGAGAGGGACTGGCGGACCCCGCTGTAATAGGTGTACATGATCGACGACGGCTGGGGCGATTCGCCCAGCCCCAGCGAATGGCCGAGCTCGTGGAGGGCGATCGTCTGGAGGTCGTACTTCGACCCGGGGGCGAAGCTGTTCGCCGTGTCGAGTTCGACCTCGCCGGCGCCGGTCTGACCGTTCGGGGGCGGACCGTAGGTCTGGGCCACCGTGGTGGTGGGCCCGAAATCGTAGCCCCCGATCCGGATGTCTCCGAACCTCGGGTCTCCCTGCGGCTCGCCCGGGGCGTTGAACCCGAAGGAGCCGTCCCCGACCGGGACGAAGTTGAGGTTGGCCGCCACCGCCCACGTCTGGAGCGCCCGGGCCACGCTCGCCCGCCAGGCCGTGCCGCCGTAGGCCGCGTTGAGCCTGGCATTGACGTCATTGGTCCCCTGATCCCAGGCGACGCCGTCGGGGGCGATGCTGTAGGTGATCGGCCGGGAAGCGTCCCACGCGCCACCCATCAGGGTGTAGTCCGCCCCCAGTCCGGAGGCGGTAAGGAGCGATCGCGGCTCCATCGCCTCGCAGCCGGGCCGGAGCCTGGAGACTCGCCGGCCGACCCGGTCTCGTCGACCCGGGCCGAAGATTCTCGCCAGCCGAGCGGCAAATCCCGCCATGATTTCAGAACTCCGGCGTCGCCATGGTTGTCGTGAACAGGGTGTCAGTCATCGATCGCCGCGCGCAGGACGGACCCCGAACCCGACGCGCTGCGTGCGCGTCTTCTTGTGGGCCATCCGTTGGCTGGTCGAATCGGGTTGGCGAGGGGGATAGCCTTGTCGCGGCATTGCGCGGGGCCGGCCACCTCGCCTGAGACCTGGAAGGGTCCGGGCCGGGGTCGTCCAGGGTTCCCGATCTCGGGTCCCCCGGGCGGCCCACGATTAGACTTTAGGACATTCGCCACGGCAAGAGACTTTTTCGGGGACCCGCCGGGCACGGTCGGCGATACCCGATCATTCGCCATGATCCCGGATATCGCCGCATCTCCCCTTCGCCTCCCGACCCTCGGAGCTGGACCAACTTCGTACTTCCGGCGATTTGCCGGGCCTGGAGCGGTCGGCTTGTCGCCGACCTCACAAGGACGCGCAGTTCGATGGAGCGCCAATCGACCGCGAGACTTGTCCGACGCAACCTGCTCTGATAAGATTGCATTGATCTTTCCTCGCCCGTCCGGATCCGAGACCCGCCCTCCTCCCGAGCCGCCCATGCGGCGTCTCCTGCCCAGCGGGCCACGTCGGCCAGACCGGCGGTCCGACTCACGCGATCTCGGGGTTCTCCATGTCGCTGGATCTCACCTCGATCACTCCGCCCCCCGTCCCGCCCCCCCGCTCCGGGCGCCGGCTGATCCCGAAATTCCTGGTGATCCTGACCCTGGTCGCGGCGATGTTCGGCGTGGCCAGGGCGTGGGAGTCGGGCTTCCATCCGTCCCGGATCTGGGAGTCGCGCCCGGAGCCGCTCCCGACCGTCGACGTCGAGCGGGGTCCGGTCCGGGTCGCCGTCACCGAGAGCGGGACCCTGGAGAGCGCCTCGAATACCACCATCAAATGCCAGGTCGAGGCGCTCATCGGCGTCGTCGGCGGCAAGACGGGAGGCGCCGGAGGGACCGGCGGTGGCGGTGCCGGCGGTGGCATGGGCGGCCAGGGCCGGACTTCGGGCCAGGGCGGCGGCGGCTCGGAGGCCGGCTCCCAGTCCCAGCAGCCGGCCACCAAATCAAGTTCCTCCTCGAAGGGCAAATCCGCCGCGGGCAAGGGCAAATCCGTCGCGGGATCGGCCAAGAAGGCCGTCGCCAAATCCACGGGCTCCGCTTCTTCGTCGGGAGGTGGTGGTGGTGGCGGAGGCGGAGGGATGAGCGGAGGAGGTGGTGGCGGTGCGAGCGCCGGCGGCAGTGGCGGCGGTGGTGGCAGCGGGGGTGGTGGAGGTGGCGGAGGGATGAGCGGCGGAGGCGGGGGCGGATCCGCCTCGGCCTCGGTCGGGGCCTCCAACTCCTCGACCATCACCAAACTCCCCCAGATCCGGAGTTTCAGCTACAGGGTCCAACCGTACGTGTCGAGCCGTCCCGCCACCAAGGCCTCGACCAAGGGTGCGGGCGGCCGGGGCGGAAGTGGAGCCCGGGGCGGAGGAGGCGGCGGCGGGGGCGGTGGTGGTGGCGGCATGGCGGGGGCGACTCAGGAGCAGATCGGTTCGACCCGGATCATCATGATCAAGCCTGAGGGGACGCAGGTCTCGAAGGGCGAGGTCGTCTGCGAGCTCGACGCGTCCGCCTTCCGCGACGAGGTCCTCTCGCAACGCATCAAGGTCGATCAAGCCAAGGCCTGGATGGTCCAGTCGAACGCGATCCTCGAAGTGAATGAGATCTCGCGCCGCGAGTTCGAGGAAGGCATCTACAGGCAGGATCTCCTGCTCATCAAGCAGTACCTCAAGACCTGCCGGACGGAGGAGGATCGGGCGAGGCGCAACCTCGCGTGGTCCAAGGATGTCTACGAGAAGGGCTTCCGCGCTCCGTCGCAGTATCAGGCCGACGTCCTGGCCCTGGAACGCTCGGAGATCGCCCGGGGCGAGGCCGAGCGGATGTTCGATCGGCTCGAATCCTACACCGGCCCGAAGATCAAGAAGTCACTCCAGGCCAACATCGAGGCCAATCGGGCCGACGTCCTGGCCCAGAAGGCGGCCTTCCAGATGGAATCCTCGCGGCTGGAGCGGGTGGAACGGATGGTCGCCCACTGCACGCTCCGCGCCCCCCAGGATGGGATCGTGGTCTATGCCCTCCCCCCCCAGAGGGGATGGCGGGCGGTCTCGACCGAGATCATGGAAGGGGCGACGGTCCGCGAAGGTCAGTCGATCTTCCAGCTCCCCGACCCCAGGAGCATGCGAGTCCGGGTCAAGATCAACGAGTCGAAGGTCGGATCGATCGCGGCCGGACAACGGGCGATGATCCGGGTCGACGCCTATTCCGACCGCCCGCTGAACGGGACGGTCACGGAGGTCACCGTGATCCCCTCGGCGGCGGCCGGGCCGGGCTCCGACGTCAAGATCTATTACGCTAACGTGACGATCGACTCGGGCGGCTTCGAGGGCCTCCGGACCGGGATGAGCGCCGAGGTCGTCTTCCAGGTGGACCATCATGACGACGCCACCCGGCTCCCGCTCCAGTCGATCCGATGGGTCGACGACAACCCGTTCGCCGCCGTGGCCACGTCTCCCGACCGGAGGTCCTGGCGATGGCAGGCGGTCCGCGTCGGCCTGATGAACGAGTCGTTCGCCGAGATCCTCCAGGGACTCCAGCCCGGAGACAAGGTCGTGTCCGACCCGGACCGGCTCCAGCCCGCACCCATGCCCGAGACCCGGCCCACGTTCGAGGGCGATTTCGCGAAGGCGAAGGACTGAACCGGCGGCGGCGGCGGCGGCGGCGGCGGGTCGGGGTCATTCGGCCTCGACCGGGCCGCCTTCGGGCAGGAAGGGCCGGAGCGGGCATCGGTCGCAATGGGCGGCGGACGGCTTGCACGCGTCGCGGGCCACCCGGCCGAACGCGATCGAGAGCCGGGCCAGCGCCTCGGCGTCGTCGGGGGCGATCCCCTCGACGACCGATCGGGCCTCGTCGTAATCGGCCGATGCGTCGATCCACCCGTGCCGGGCCAGGATCCGATAGGTCGCGCGGTCCAGAGGATAGCTCGGCCGACGGAGCCCGAACAGGAGCAGGGCATCCGCCGTGGCCGGGCCGACCCCATTCAGCGCCCGCCACGCCTGGCGGAGGGCCTCGGTCGATGTCGAGGCGGCGGCCTCGGCGTCGAAGCCGCTCTCGGCCGCCCATCGGGCGATCCTCCGGAGGGGACCGAGGGCCCGGGCGGGGAGGCGGACCCGGGCCTCGCGGAAGAGGTCGTCGATCTCGATCGGGTCGGCCGAGGCGAAGGCCCCGGCCTGGAGGAGGCCCGCATCCCGGAGCGCACCGAGCGCGGCCGCGGCCAGTCGGGGCTCGGCCACGAGCCCGATCGCGGCCGAGGCGATCGCCTCGAACGGGCTTAGGCCGTCGATGGACGCGACGCCCGACCGGCCCATCGGGCCGTATCGATCATCCAGGGCCGCGAGCAGGGCGGGGCGAGACTCGTCGAGAGGGGGCAACGTCGGGCCGCTCCTCAGGGCCGAACCGCCGACCGGGAATCAGGCCTTCGCCCTGGCGACCGCCGCGGTGTAGTCGCGGGCCAGCTTGCTCTTGCGGCGGGCGGCGGTGTTCGGGTGCAGCACCCGACGCACCCCGGCCTTGTCGATCCTGGCCGTGGCCGCGCGGAAGTCGACTTCCGCCTTGTCGAATTCCTTGGCCACCAGGGAGGCCATGGACCGCTTGGTCAACGTCTTGATGATCTTCTTGGCGATCCGGTTGTGCATCCTGCGCTTCTGGCTCTGCTTGAGGCGCTTGATCGCGGAGGGCGTATTCGGCATGACGGGGTCCAAAGCCTCGAACGATCACGGAGGATCCCCCGACGACGCGGGGGCACGACGCCGGACGACCAAACTCCGGCGAAAGCCCGACATTAACACAGAATCGCCGGTCGATTCAAGGGCGAACTCGCCGATCGGGCCGGTCATCAGCGTCCCGGGCCGAATCCCGGGAGCGGCCTCGGGGCCGGGTCGCCCTCGCGGAGGAGGAACCCGGCGGCGGGCGCGAGGTCGCGATGGAGGTCGACCCGGCCCGAGGGCCATCGAACCTCGATCTCCTCGATCCGGTCGGCGTCGTCCAGGCCGAAATGGAGCCGGGGGTCGGAGGCCGACTGGAAGCTCCCGCCGCCGGTCCGATGGGCGACCTGCCTCCGCCCTCCCGCCACCAGGGTCACCCGGGCGCCGACCCCGTCCCGGTTCGAGGCCGTCCCTTGGAGGCGGATGGTCGCCGATCGCCCGGCCTTCGATCGGTTGCGGAAGTAGGCCATCGGGCCGTCCTGCTCGGAGATCAGGATGTCGAGCCGGCCGTCGTTGTCGAGGTCGGCGACGGCCAGGCCCCGGCCGATCCTGGGGACGGACCAGGGCGGGCCGGCGGCCCGGGAGGCGTCGACAACCCGACCGCCCCCGACCCCGAGGAGGATCTGGGCGGGCATTGCGTAGGGGTAGCGCGGGCGGTCGTCGTTGACGTGGCCGTTGGCGGTGGCCAGGTCGAGCCGGCCGTCGTCGTTGGCATCGAGGAAGGCGACCCCGAAGCCGAGCAGGTACCGGCTCGGGGCGGACAGGCCGATCCCGGCCGTCTGGTCGCCGAACATCCCGTCGCCGAGGTTCCGGAAGAAGGTGGTCGACTCGCCGTAGAAGTTGGTCACGGCCAGGTCGACCCGGCCGTCGCCGTCGAGGTCGCCTGCGGCGGTCCCCATGCCGGCCTGATAGGCCCCGTCGGCGTTGCAGGCCACGCCCGAGGCGAGGCCCTCCTCGTCGAACCGGAGCCCGCCCCGGTTCCGGAACAGGTAGTTGGCCGTGGTGTCGTTGGCGACGAAGAGGTCGACCCGGCCGTCGTCGTCTACGTCCACCGCGACGACACCGAGGCCCCGACCGTCGCGGTCGACGATCCCGGCCCCGGCCGTCGCGTCGACGAACCTGCCGCCGTCGTTGCGGAACAGGCGGTCGGGCGAGGCCACCAGTCGGTGGGGCATGCAATAGCCGTAGGGGCGCGCCGGGTCGGGGGCCTCGCCGGCCGGGGGGGTCCGGGGGCAGAGGGTCGGATTCCGGACGTCCCACTCGACGTAGTGGCAGACGTAGAGGTCGAGGTCGCCGTCGCCGTCGAGGTCGGCGAAGGCGGCCGAAGTCGGCCATCCCCGATCGCCGCCCAGCCCATGGGCCTCGGTGACGTCCTCGAAGGTGCCGTCGCCCCGGTTCCGGTAGAGCGCGTAGGACCCCCACCGGGTGAGGAACAGGTCGGGGTGGCCGTCGTTGTCGACGTCGCCCACGGCGATCCCGTGACCGTAGCCCCGGGCCATCCGGGCGATCCCCGAGCGGTCGGTGGCGTCCTCGAAGGTGCCATCGCCCCGGTTCCGGAACAGGCGGTCGCCGGCCCCGGGCCGGGCCGGGTCGGGCGGGAAGGTCCCCCCCTGGACGGCGAAGACGTCGAGATGACCGTCGCCGTCGTAGTCGAGCACGCCGACTCCCCCGCCCGTGGTCTCGGGCAGTTGCCGTTCGGGGGTCCGGCCGGCCTCGAAGGTGAATCGGAGCCCGGCCGGCCCGGCGTCGTCGACGAAGGCGACGGCCGGCGGGGCGGCGACCGGGGCCTTCGCGACCCCGGGCCCGGCCGGTCGCCTCCCCGTGGCGAGCAGGCCGTCGAGGCGACCGGCGAGCGTCCCCGACGCGGGCCCGGGGGGCGACTCGATCCGACCCCGGAGCCGGCCCATCCCCTCGGCGACGGCGGGCCCGGTCTCCCCGTGTCGGTTGGCGAGCGACCACCAGCCGTAGGCCTCGAACGGCCGGTCCAGCGCCTCGGCCAGCGCGGCGAGCTCCTCGAATCGGGACGTCGGGGGATGATCGACCAAGAGGCGACGGTATCGGTCCTTGGCGTCGTCGAGCTCCTTCTTGCGAAGGCGGAGTTTGGCGGCCCGGTCGCGATGGCCCGACTCCCACTCCATCGACGCGAGCCACTCCAGGGCCCTCGGGTCGGCGGGCTCGACCTCGATCCTCCGTTCCAGCGCCCGGCGCCGGTCGTCGACGTCGCCCCGGAGGCCGGCGAGCCAGGCGCGGAGGTCGAGGAGGTCGGCCTCGCGGAGGGCATCGGCCGGCAGGCGGGATAGCGCGATCCGGACCCCCGGGGCGTCCTCCTTCGCCCGGGCCAGCCGGAGCCTGGCGAGCCAGACGGCCCGATCCTCGGGGCGGCGGCCCAGGCAGTCGTCGAGCCGACGGGCCGCGTCGTCAAGGCGGCCGGTCAGGAGGTCCAGGCCGGCCCGGGCGAGGCGGACCCGGTCGTCATCAGGCGCCCTGGCCTCGGCCTCCTCGACCGATCGCCGGACCTCGTCGACCATCACCGTGGCGTCGTCGACCAGCCAGAGGTCGCGCAGCTCGGAGGCCGGGTCGGTCCACTCGCTCCGGGTCTCGCGGATCAGCCGGCGCATGGCCTCGGGCCGGGACTGGAGGAAATAGAGCTGCCCGAGGGTGTGGGCCAGGCCGAGCCGGCCCGGGCCCGGCTCGCGGAGGCTCGATTCGAGGATCGCCTCGGCGTCGGCGAACCGGCCGAGGTCGCCGGCCAGCGTCCGGGCCCGCGACAGGGCGGCCGATCGGTGCCGGTCCGAGCCGGGTGGGATCCGCGACCAGGCCGCGTAGGATGGCGACGGCCCAACCCATGGGCCACGGGCCTTCCGGGTTGGAGATGTTCGGGCCGGCTGTCCCGACCGAGTTGAAATTCGAGTAAAATGATCGACCCCGATCCCGAGTCAAGCCGCCCGGGGCGTCTTGCGGTCTTTCCAGGCATCGCGGCCCTTGCGGCCGGCCGGCGGTCAGGGGCCGGCCTCGGGCTCCCGACGGTCGGCGATGGAGGCGTCCTGCGGCAGCCGGACGAGGAACGTGGTCCCCCGGCCGGGTGCGGAGTCGAAGTCGATGGTCCCGCCGTGCTCGTGGACGATCCCATAGCTGATGCTCAGCCCGAGCCCGGTCCCCCGGCCGACGGGCTTGGTGGTGAAGAAGGGGTCGAAGATCCGGTCCCGGATCGCCGGGTCGATCCCCGGGCCGGTATCGGCGACCCGGATGCAGGCCCAGCCGTCCTCGGCGTTGGTCCGGACGGTCACGGTCCCGCCGGGGTCGCAGGCGTCGACGGCGTTGGATAGCAGGTTCATGATGACCTGATTGATCTTGGCGGGGAAGCAGGTGACCATCGGGATCGGGCCGAGGTCGAGGGCGAGCGTGACGTCCTCGCGGCGGGCGTTGCCGCGGATGATGTTGACGGTCGACTCGACGCCCGCGTTGAGGTCGGCCTCCTTGATGTCGCCCTCGTCGAGCCGGGCGAAGAGGCGGAGGTCCTTGACCACCTGCTCGATCCGCTTCAGGCCGTCGTCGGAGCGGCGGAGGAGCTTGTGGATGTTATCCAGGAGGAACTCCATGTCGACCTCGTCGCGGTACTCGGCGATCCGGGCGGCCATGGCGGGGTCGTCCCGCGCGATGATCCCGTCGGCCTGCTCGTAGAGGGCCAGGAGCCCCCGGAGGTCGCCGACGTCCCGCGCCAGGACCACCGAGTTGTTAATCACGAAGGACAGGGGGTTGTTGATCTCGTGGGCGACCCCGGCGACCATCTGGCCCAGCCCGGCGAGCTTCTCGGACTGGACCAGCCGGCTCTGGGCCTGCTTCATGGCCTCGTGCGCCTCGCGCTCCGACCGGGCGGCCTCCTCCAGCCGCCGGTTCTGGCGCGAGAGCAGCTCCTCGGCGAGCTTGCGGGCCGTGATGTCGGTGTGCGAGCCGGCCATCCGGCTGGGCCGCCCGTGCCCGTCGCGGATCGCCACGCCTCGGGTGAGGATCCATCGATAAGACCCGTCCTTGTGGCGGAGCCGGACCTCCTGGTCGTATTCGGGGATCATGTTGTCGAAATAGGCGGTGATCGTCGACACCACCCGCTCGCGGTCGTCGGGGTGGAGCCGGGAGAAGAACTCGTCATGGTGGTCGGAGATCTCCGGGTCGTCATGGCCGAGCATCCCCTTCCACCGGGGCGAGAAGTAACATCGATCGGTGTCGAGGTCCCAATCCCAGAGGCCGTCGCGCGACCCCCGGACGGCCAGCTCGAACCGCTCGCGGCTCTGGTGGAGCTCCTCCTCCACCCGGGCCCGCTCGGCGAGGTCGCGGCGGATCACGCGGTAGACCGCCGCGAGCAGGCCGAGGACCACCACCAGGAGCGACGCGTACGTGGAATAAGCGATCCGGGCGCTCAGCTCGGACTGGCCGACGTTCCGGGTCAGGAACTCCCGCTCGACGCCGATCATCAGGGCGACCAGGTTGCGGATCAGGTTCATGAGGTCCCGGCCCCGACCCCCGGCGATCATCGCGCGGGCGGCCTCGGGCCCCCGGGATCGCCGGGCCTCGATCACCCGGCGCATCTGGGCGAAACGGTCGGCGACCATCGGCCGGAGCTTCTCGAACCGGCCAACCTGCTCCGGGTCGTCGGCGATCAGCTTCCCGAGGCGATCGAGCCGCTGGCCCGTCTCGACGATGGCGACCTCGAAGGGGGTGAGGTAGGCGGGATCGCCGGTGATGACATATCCCCGCTGGTCGGTCTCGGCGTCGGTGACCTTCGCCGAGGTCGATTCCAGCGTGGCCAGGACGTCGAGCGTGTGCGAGACCCGCCGCCCGTCCTCCAGGAGGCGATACGTCGACACGCACGCCAGCGCCGCGAACAGCGCCAGCAGCGAAGTCGCCGAGCCGAAGCCCAGCACCATCTTGAGGTGGGTCGAGCGTTTCACAAGACTCGGGGCTCGGGACTCGGGACATGGGGTCGGGCTCCAGTCTAACGCACGACCCGCCCGGTCTCCACGGGAAGCCCATGCGATCGGCGGCCGGGGATGGACCCGGAGGGGGACGGGCCCGGCCCCGATCGCGAAGCCTCCGCCACCTCCCCCGGCCCGGGAAAAACGAAGCCAATCGCCCCGCTCCGGACCGACCCCCCGCCTCCCCGGGAAAAACGAAGCCAACCGCCGGCGCGACCCGCCCGGCGATCCAGGACGATCCCAGGCGCCAGGAGATGACACGGGCGGACCGGTCCCCGGTCGAGACGAACCCAATGCCCTCGGCCGACCTGGCCACCATCCCCCACCCCTCTCGGACAAGACGAACCCAACGAAGGCCGCGGACCCGTTCGCAATCGGTCGATCGGCCTCCGATGATATATTCGCCCCCGTGATCGCCCCGATAGTCGCCTTTCTCGGGATCGATCGGGGTTTTCCGGTCGCGTCGGGTGGGAGGCCCGATCGAGGCCGCTGAGGTCGGTGCCGTGTGGACATTCTGCCACCGATCGTCTATCCCCGAGTGGGTCACGACCCGGCCCGGATCGACGACCCTTCGGTGGGACGCCGGGCGGATCGGCGATACGGAGCGCATGCCATGGGCAACATCCTGGGATTCCTCGCCGAGAGCCGTCGGCGACGCGGCGACCATGCCGAGTTCTGGGCGGCGTTCGATGAGTACGTCAGGTCGGGGGCGGCGGACTCGCTCGGGCGGATCAAGGCCCTGGAAAAGAAGAATCAGGATGACCACCACTGGCTCAAGAATCTGGGCGATGCCCTGGGAGGTCCGGAGGACGTCTCGGCCGAGGATCGCCGCGCCCTGGCCGGCTGCGCGGCCGCCCGGTCGTCGGACCCCATCATCGGGTGGCTCGACCGCGTCCTCCCCGGCGAGGGGCCCGATCAGGACCTCTTCGGGATCGTCCGGGAGGCGGCCAAGGGCCAGCCGCTCGACATCGTCGAGGTCGCCCGATACGTCACCACCTTCGAGCGAGACGGCCGGCCGAACTCGGTCGGTTGGTACGTCCTCGGGCTCCCCGACGGGAAGATCCATGCCTTGCTCGACGGGACTCCCCGTTGGGAGGAACTCATCGGATTCCTGCTCGACCATCTCCCGGATCGGCTGCCCCCGCTCCTCGACCGGATATTCGCCCCGGACTTCGTCTATGGGCCCCAGTGGGCCTTGCCGCTCCGGAGGGACCCCGGCCGATACCTCGACCTGTTCGCCCGGAAGCTGGAATCCGTCACCAAGCCGGCCTACCGACTGGAAGCCGCCCGGGCCCTGGCCGAGGTCGACCCGGGCCGGTTCCTCCCCGTCGCGTTGGAGGCGGCGAAGGCGGCCTTGAAGGTGGATTACACCACCGAATTCGACATCCAATGGCTGGTCAAGACCTATGGCGAGGCGATCATCGGCCCCCTGACCGATTATGTCGGGACGCGCGAATCCGTGATCTTCTACGCGCCGCGCGAGAAATACGCGATCTATTACGACCACCGGGACCGATTCCTCCGGGAGGCGGTCGAGGCGGGCGGGGCGCTCGCCCTCCCGGTGATCCGGGCCGCGATCGAGGCCGGGAGCCCCCCTTCGGGATCGGTGAAACGATCGCGGAAAGAGGACCCCGATGGGTTCTATCACAACGAATGGGACCCCTCCCTCCGGATCGACGCGATCGAAGCCCTGATCGGGCTGCACGACCTCCGCTTCGACGACATGATTGAGGCGGAGATCCGCCGGGGACTCGGGCAAGAGGTGGAGTTGAAGCACTACTCGATCGACGGGTTCGTGAAGCTGGCCGCGGGCTGGAAGCCGGAACTCTTCGCCGAGGACCTCCGCAACCTGTACCTGGACGGGTCGAGTGACCTGATCCGCGACGCCGCCTTCGAGGGCCTGACGAAGCTCGGGGCCGAGGAGGTCCCCCACGCCGTCGGTCTCCTGGGCGACCGCAAGGGGGCGCATCGCTCGGCCGCCGTCCGGATCCTGGAGGCCATCGGCTCGGAGGCCGCCCTCGACGCCCTGCAGGCGCGGTTCGATGAGGAGACGGAACAGGAGACCCGCGATGCCATCCTCCGGATCCTGGACCGGACCCGGCCGGAAGCGTTGGCCGCGACCATCCGGGATCGACTCGCCACGGCGATGGCCCGGGTGGCGGACCGGCTCAAGAAGCCCGCGGCGAAGTGGGCGGACGAGGCCGGATTGCCCCCCCTGCTCGACCGCTCCGGCGAACCCCTGGGGGTCGTCGAGACACGTTACCTGTTCCATCGCCAGGGTCGGGCCCGCGAGATCGCCCCCGATCCCGAGGCCCGGCCGCTCTATGATCGGATCGATCCCGCCTCGGGGGCCGATTTCGCCCTGGCGGTCCTGGAGAAATACCTGGCGGCCGGCGGCAAGCCGGACGACAAGTGGGCCCTGACGATCGCCGGGCGCCTGGGCGATCCCCGCGTCCTGCCGATCCTCGACCGGCAGATCGCAGCCTGGGTGAAGGCCAACCGCCTGAAGATGGCCGAATACGGGATCCAGGCCCTGTCCCTGGTGGCGGATGAGTCGGCCCTGGCGAAGCTCGACGCCCTGGCCCTCCGCTATCGGGTCAAGCCCGGGAAGCTGGGCGCGACCGCCGCCGAGGCGCTGGCGACCGCCGCCGATCGGCTGGGGGTCTCGCTCGACGACCTGGGCGATCGGATCGTCCCCCGCCTCGGCTTCGAGCCCGGCCAGGCCCGGATGATCGCCGCCGGGGAGAAGACCTTGGAGGTGATCGTCGGCCCGGATTTCAAGGTCCGGTATCGCGACCCGGCCTCGGGCAAGGTCGTCGCCTCGCTCCCCAAGGCGGCCTCGCCGGAAGTCCGCGCCGAGATCAAGGAGCTGGCGGCCCGGCTCAAGGAGGTGGCCGAGATCCAGGCCGGCCGGCTGGAGAACCTGATGGTCCGCCAGCGTCGATGGCCCGTGGGCCGATGGGCCGGGCTTTTCCTCGGACTTCCGGCCCTCTTCCCGTTCGCGGTCCGTCTGGTCTGGGGCCTCCACGATGATGCGGGAGCCTTGCGATCGAGCTTCCGGGCGCTGGACGACCGCACCTTGACCGACGCGGCGGATGATGCCATCGAGTTGCCCGATTCCGGGACGGTCGGCCTGGTCCATCCCCTCGACCTGGACGAAGGGGCCCGGATCGCCTGGCGGACGCACCTGGCCGATCATGAAGTGCAACCTCCCTTCGAGCAGATCGACCGGCCGGTCGCCCTCGTCCCGGAGGAGCGACGGGGGGACCGGTTCCTCGACACCGAGCGGGGCGCGACGCTCTCGGCCCTGAGCTTCAAGGGGCGGGCCGGGCGCCTGGGATGGGTCCGGGGTCCGGTCCTGGGCAATGGCAGCGTCTACGCGTATCTGAAGAAGTCGCCGGCGGGCGTCGATGCGGTCCTGGAGCTGGGGGACGGGATCAACGTGACGCCGGACCACGACAGCTCGGCGACCCTGGGCCGGGTCGGCTTCTTCGCCGCCGGGACCTGGGAACGCTGGTACAACCCCCTGCCCGAGGCCGACGACCCGCTCCTGATCCCACTCGGGGAGGTCCCGCCGGTGGTTTATTCGGAGGTCGTCGGCGACCTCCGGCGGATCGTCGACCCCGGGGCCGGATCAGGGCGTGACGTAGGTCTCGAATAACGATCGGGTCCGGGCGGCGTGGCGGGCGGCGTCGGCCCGGAAGGCGGCGACGGCGTCGGGGGGCTCGGGCGGGTCGTAGCCGAGCCGTCGGGCGAGGCGGGCCAGCTCCTCGGGGCATCCGGGCCGGTCGAGGACGGCCCGATTGTGGACGATCCGGAGCCGGCCCTCGACGGTCCGGACGAAGTCGTAGGCCTCGCGGAGGTCGCGGCCGGCTTGGGGGTCGATGTGGCCGGCGGCGATCAGGGCGTCCAGCGCCTCCCAGAGGTTCGGGCGGGCGACGTCGGGCTCGTCGGCGTGGACGAGCTGGAGGTACTGGACCAGGAATTCGATGTCGGCCAGGCCGCCGAAGCCCCGCTTGAGGTCGTTCGGCCCGCGCGATTCCTCCAGCCTCCGGCGCATCGCGACGACCTCGCGGGCCAGGGCACCGGGGTCGATCGGCACGGCCAGGGCCGACCGGAGCGAGGCCAGGACGCGGCGGCGGAAGCCCCCCCGGGCGTGGATCACCCGGGCCCGGGTCAGGGCGAGCCGCTCCCAGGGCTGCGCCGGGCCCCGGAAATACGCGACCAGGGCGTCGAGCGGGACGGAAAGCGGGCCCGAGCTGCCATGGGGCCGGAGCCGGGCGTCGACGGCGTAGAGCCGCCCGGCCTCCGAGGCCTCGCCCAGGGCCCGGAGGACCCGTCGGGCGACGTCGGCGAAGAATTGCTCGTTGGGGATCGACTCGGCGCCGCCGGCGGTCATCCCGTCGGCCTCGTGGACGAAGATCAGGTCGAGGTCGCTGTGGTAGTTCAGCTCCCGGCCGCCGAGCTTGCCCAGGGCGACGATCGCCCACCGGGCCGGCCGGCCGTCGGCCGGCCGGCGGGGCAGGCCGAACCGGGCGGCCCGGCGCCGCCACTGGTCGTCGGCCACCCGGTGGACGATCGCCTCGGCCACGTCGGCCAGCTCGCGGGTGACGTCGCGGATCGGCTCGCGATGGAGGATGTCGCGGGTCCCGATCCGGACCCACTCCTTGTTCCGGAAGCTCAGGAGGATCGGAGCCAGGTCCTCGGCGCCCCGGCAGAGCTCGGCCAGCTCGGCCCGGATCGCCTCGGCCGGCTGCGACCGGTCGACGACCAGCGAGTCCATCAGGTCGTCGATCATCCCCGGGTTGTTGATCAGGATCTCGGAGAGGAACTGGCTGGTCGAGCAGAGCTCGACGTAGAGCCGGAGCGTGGGCGGGTTGAAGTTGAACAGCTCCCAGAGGATCGCCTTGGCCCCCAGCGAGGCCGAGACCTTCTCCAGGTTCGTCAGCGCCATGTCGGGGTCGGGCGCCCGGCCGACGGCCCCGAGCAGCCGGGGGGCGATCCCGGCCAGGAAGTGGCGGCACCGGGCCTGCGACAGGAACGGCGTGTCCTCGCGGGCCAGGGCCATCAGGTTCTGGTAGGCCGTCGCCTTGTCCTGGAACGGGTAAGGGCCCAGCGCCGCCTCGATCAGGTCCGGCCCGGGCGCGGGGTCGAAGACCAGGTCGACGACCGGGTCGACGGCCGATCCCTCGTCGGCGAAGGCGTCGTGCATCAGGTGGTTGAGGATCGCGCGGTTCAGCTCGGTCTTGGCCCGGTAGTCGGCCAGGAACCGCTGGGCCGGCCCGGTCCGGTCTTCCCACATGCTGGCCGGGGGGTAGCCCAGGCGGACCGCCAGGGTCCGCTGTTCCTCCTTGCCCCGGGGCATCTCGTGGGTCTGGCGGTCGAACATCGTCTGGAGCCGGTGCTCGACCCGGCGGAGGAACCGATAGGTGTCGACCATGATCCCGCGCTCCTCGGCGGTCAGGCAGCCGACGGCCTCCAGCCGGGAGAGGGCGACCAGGGTGTTGGCGTGGCGGACGTCGGGGTATTCGCCGCCGTGGAGGAGTTGCAGGAACTGGACGACGAACTCGACGTCGCGGATCCCGCCCCGGCCGGTCTTGACCTCGACCTCGGCGGTCCCGGCCGAGACGGTCCGCTGCTCGATCCGCCGCTTCATCGCCTTGATCTCGCCGATCTCCGAGGCGCCCAGGTAGCGGCGATACACGAACGGCGTGATCGCCTGGAGGAAGTCGCCGCCGAGGTCGAGGTCGCCGGCGATCGGCCGGCACTTGATGAGCGCCTGGCGTTCCCAGGTCCGGCCGACGGTCTGGTAATAGCCCAGGGTCGAGGCGAGCGACCGGGCCAGCGGCCCCTGGTCGCCCTCGGGGCGGAGCCTCATGTCGACCCGGTAGGCCATCCCCAGGCTGGTGTGATCCGAGAGGGTCCGGACGACCTCGCCGCCCAGCCGGGCGAAGAACTCGGCGTTCGAGACCGGCCGGGGCCCGGCGGTCTGGCCCTCGGAATCGTAGAGGAAGATCAGGTCGATGTCCGAGCTGTAATTCAGCTCCTCGCCGCCGAGCTTGCCCAGGGCCAGGACGACGAACCGGGCCGGCCGGCCGTCGCGACCGGACGGGGCCCCGTGTCGATCCTCGGCGTGGCGGCGGGCCAGCCGATAGGCGGCCTCGACGCAGGCGTCGGCCAGGTGCGACAGGTCGAGCGTGATCAGCTCCAGCGGCTGGTCCCGGACGATGTCGTTGTAGCCGATCCGGAGGACCTCGCGGAGCCGGAACCGGCGGAGCGCCAGCCGCCGGGAGTCGTCGGTCGGCGCCCCGGCGAGGTCGGCCCAGAGGTCGTCGATCAGGGCGGCCCGGTCGCGGCGCTCGGCCCCGGCGCGGAGCCAGTCGAACAGCGCGGGGTCGCGGATCATCAGCTCGCTGAAGAACTGGCTGGTGCTGAAGAGCTGGACGGCGATCTCGGCCGCCCGGGCGTTGTCGGCGAGGGCGGCCAGGTGGGCCCCGGGGTCGGGGCTGGCGGCGACGAACCGTTCCAGGTTGGTCAGCGCCATCCCGGGGTCGGGGCATCGCGGGAGGGCCGCGTCGAGCTGGGCGGCCAGGCGGGCGACCAGGCCCATCGGCAGGCCCCGGCCGGCCAGGTCGCGGAGGTCGCGGAACCCGCGCTCGGCGTCGCGGACGCCCAGTCCCGCCAGCCAGAGCCGGGCCATCTCCGGGTTGCCCATCAGCGCCGCGAACCGATCGGCGGTCGCGAACGGGAAGGCCGGCATGGATCGCCCTCGCGGAGGGATCGGGGCCCGACGAGCAGGCCAGGTCCCGCCCCGTCGCCCGATTATATCCGGGGGCGACGTCGCCGGGGGTGGATCCTCCCGCGTCCTATCGTCGGAGGCTCTCGATGACCTTCTCGAAGGCGGGCTTGAGCACCTTCCAGTTGGTGGCCGGGCAGGTGCAGAGGACCTCGATCCGGCGGTCGCTGCCGAGGAAGGTCGCCCGATAACCGTAGACCTTGCCGCCGAGCGACTGGTCGGCGATGAAGGTGGATCGACGCCCTTCGCCCAGCCCGGCCGACTTGACGACCTTGGGCTCCCGCTCCTGGTAATTCGGGAATTCCTCCTTCAACCGGCGGATGCCCATCTCGTGGACCTTGGCCGAAGGGTGCTCGGCCTCGCCCCCCAGCATCGCCCCCGACGCCCTGGCCATGTCGCCGAACAGCGAGCCGGCGAGGTCGGAGATGATGCTGATCCTGGCGGCGCCCCGGGTGAACCTGGCGAACGAGTTGGGCGAGTCGGGCTTGCCGCCCGCGTCGACCTCCCAGCCCTGGGGCGAGTCGCAGATGAACTGGGCCCCCTTGTCCACGAAGGGGACGTACGCGGTCGGGGCGGGCACCGCCCCGCCGCATCCCGCGAGCCACGGCAGGACCGAGAGGGCAAAGGCCGCGATCGGCGGCCGGAGTCGGTGCGATCGAGTCCGCATGGCGGTTCCCCCCGGGCGAGATCGACCCTCAGCCCGAGAGGAACATAACGGTCGCCCGGCGAGGCGTCAATCAATCGAGCCCCGGGCGGCTGAATATCATCCCCTCCGGACGGTCGATCTGATAATCTGCCGATGCGGGCGGATCACCCGGCGAGGAGCCTTGATCTCATGATCGTCATCCCGACGGGGACCGATGCCCCGATCTATCATTGGCCGTATGCCACGATCGCGATGATGTTGATCAACGTCATCGTATTCCTCGCCGTCCCGCCGGCCGACCACAGCCCCCGGATCGATTCGGACGGCGAGGTGATCGAGGCCGAGGTCGAGGTCTCGACCTTCGACCGATACTCCCTGGCCCTCGGCGACGGGCTCCATCCCGTCCAGTGGCTGACCCACAACTTCCTCCATTATGGCGCCCTCCACCTGGCCGGGAACCTGATGTTCCTCTGGGCCTTCGGGATCGTGGTCGAGGGCAAGCTCGGGGCGGCGAAATACGTTTTCTTCACCCTGGCGGTCGGCACCATGCACGGGGCGGCGGTCCAGGCCATCCTGCTCCGATCGGGGCTCGACGGGCACGCGGCCGGGGCCTCGGCGGTGGTCTACGGCCTGCTGGCCGCCTGCATGGTCTGGGCCCCCCGGAACGAGCTGAGCTGCACCATCGTCATCCCGATCGGGTTCCGGATCCTGGTCTTCCATCGGGAGCTTTATTACACGACCGTCGCACTGCTCTACATCGGCGAGCAGGTCTTCGGCCTGGTCTTCTGGGGTGGGGTCGCCGGCCTGATCATGGTCTCCGAGATGGGGCATCTCTCCGGCGCCTTCTGGGGGATGGTGGTCGCCGTCGCGTTGCTCAAGGCCCGGCTGGTCGATTGCGAGGGCTGGGACCTGTTCACCCTCTGGTCGAGGCGGGGGCAACTGGCCCGCGACTGGAAGGAACGGGGCGAGCGGCTGGATCGCGACAAGCAACGGTTGCGCGAGGGCCTGAAGGCCCGCAAGAAGGCCGAACGCCGGGCCGAACGCGAGGCCGAGGAGGACGAGCCGAGCCCGGAGGAGCGCTCGACGGCCGCGGTCGGGCGGGTCCTGGCCCTGATCGCCCGGGGCGAGGTCGAGGCCGCGCTCCTGGCGTACGGCAAGGCGTCCCAGGCCCTGAAATACTGGCCGTCCCAGCCCGACCTCTACGCGATAATCAAGGCCCTCCACGCCCGGGAGGCCGGGGGCGATTCGATCCGGCCGATGATCGACCATTGCCGACGCTTTCCGGCCGCCTCGGACAAGATGCGGCTGAAGCTCGCCCGGATGCTGATCCGGGACCATCAGCGACCCCTGGCCGCGCTCCGGGTCCTGGGCGAGATCCCCGCCGGCTCGCTCGCGACGGACCTCGAAGCCACCCGGCAGGCCCTGGTCCGTCAGGCCGATCGGATGCGGGAAGAGGGGGTCCTGGAGGTGGAGGGGGACGTTTGACCGGGGCCCGGCCGGCTCACGAACCGGTCTCGGCGCCCATCGCGGCGTAGTCGCCCCGGGCGTGCTGGACGTGGCGGACCAAGGCCTCGACGTCGGGCGGGGTCACCCCCAGCCCGACGGCGATGGTCCGGTCGTCCAGGCCCCGATCGATCAGCATCCGGGCCCGGGGGACGAGGCCGCGGAGCCCGTCGGGTAGAGTCGGCATCGCGACCCGCCGGCGGTGCTCGGCCCAGGGGTCGCCGAGGGCCTCGAATCCGGGCTCGAACCAGAACTCGGCGCCGCCCCGGTGGAGGAGGCGGAGGAACCAGGCCGAGAAGCCCGGGGCGATCAGCCGGGGCGGGCTGTGCCGCTCGTCGTCGCCCGAGGTGAACAGGGGAGACTCGCCGCCCGGCCATCGATAGGCCAGGTCGATGCAGACGGTCTCCAGGTTGGGATTGCCCAGCTCGAACCAGCTCTCGGGCTGGATCACCAGGCCCGGGATCCGGGCGAACGGGACCATCGGGCCGATCCCCGAGAGCGGGTGGACCAGCGGGCCCTCCCGGCAATAGAAGCCGTCGGAGAGCCGGAGCCAGGCCTTGAGCGACTCGGGCAGGGCGAAGCCGAACCGCCGATCCCAGCTCGCCAGGCGGTCGGGGTCGATCCCGGACCGGCAGGTCCGATCATCGGGCCCGAACCCGGCGACGAGCTGCGCGGGGGCCGGGCGGAGTTCGGGGGCGATCCCCGCCGCGTCGCACCACCTCCCGACCAGGACCGCGAGCTCGCTCGTCATCCGGACTCCCGTCAGGCGCCCCGGTCGGCGGGGGAGGCGACGGCTTCGAGCGTCGCCGCCCGGCCAAACAAGGTCACGGCGCTGGCGCCCTCGACCTCGACCGCCAGGAACCGGCCGATCAGGCGGCCCGGCCCCTGGAAGACCACGATCCGGTCGCAGCTCGTCCGCCCGACGAGCTGGCCGGCCTCGCCCGGCCCGATCTCCCCCGGCGACGACTTGCTCGGCCCCTCGACCAGGACCTCCACCGTCCGGCCCACGAAGGCCCGCTGATCTTCCAGGCCGATGGCGTCCTGGACGGCGAGCAGCTCGTGGTTCCGCCCCCGCTTGACGTCCTCGGGCACGTCGTCGATCAGGAGGGTGTCGGCCTTGGTCCCGGGCCTCGGGCTGTACTTGAAGATGAAGCTGTTCTTGAACCGGGCCCGCTCGACCAGGTCGACCGACCTGCGGAACGACGCCTCGGTCTCGCCGCAGAAGCCGACGATGAAGTCGCTGGAGACGGCCACGTCGGGGATCGTGGCGCGGATCCGGCCGAGCATCTCGTCGTAGAGGCCGACCGTATATCCCCGCTTCATCCGCCCGAGCATGACGTCGCACCCGCTCTGCGCGGGGACGTGGAGGTATCGCGAGACCTTGGGGAGGTCGCGGACGGCCTGGAGCAGGTCATCCGTCATGTCGTTGGGGAAGTTGGTGATGAACTTGATCCGGCGGAGACCCTCGATGTCGTTCAAGCGTTCCAGGAGGTCGGACAGGCGGGCGGTCCGGCCGTCGGGCTCGCGGTACTTGTAGCTGTTCACCGTCTGGCCGAGGAGGGTGATCTCGCGGACCCCCTGGTCGACGAGCGCCCGGGCCTCGTCGACGATCGTCGAGGGCGGCCGGCTCTGCTCGGGGCCCCGGACCGAGGGGACGATGCAGTAGGTGCAGAACTTGTCGCACCCCATCATGATCCGGACGAACGCCTGGAACGAGTTGGGCCGCATCGCCGGCTCGCGGAGCGGGTCGTACTCGGCGAAGCTGGCGGTGATGGCGTCGCGGGTCCCGGCCGATCGGGGGAGGCTCACGGCCATCCTCGGCTTGCCGTCCGCCTTCGCCTCGTCGAGCAGCTCGGCGACCCGGCCGAGCTGGCCCGGGCCGATCACGACGTCCACGTGGGGCGCCCGTCGGAGGATCTGCCCCTGGTCCTTCTGCGCCATGCAGCCCAGGACGCCGATCGACACGCCGGGCCGGGCCTGCTTGAGGTGCTTGATCCGGCCCAGGGCGCTGTAAATCTTGTCCTCGGCGTGCTGCCGGACCGAGCAGGTGTTGTAGAGGATGGTGTCGGCCTGGTCGATGTCGTCGGTCAGGTCGTACCCCTCGCCGCGGAGCTTGCCGACCACCAGCTCGCTGTCGAGCAGGTTCATCTGGCAGCCAACGGTCTCGATGTAGAGCTTCTTGCGGGGCGGGCTCGGATCCGACATGCAACGGCTCCTGGACCGACGGCCGGGCCGCCGCGGTCCCGGGAGGATCATCCCTCGACGCGTCGGAGTCCTTTTCTGCACGAATTCTAACAACACGGATCCGGGCTGGCTACGGAAGGACGCCCGCAATCGGCGTCGCGGCCGCGCGGGTGTAACCAGGGAATCTTGGGTTTCACGCTGCTCGCTTCCAGAACAGCTCCCATTGGTCAGTCTGGCGGCAGCAGATCAGGGCGGCCATCGCCCGGACGTTCTTG
>JAABUK010002666.1_pt1 | contig 31695 bp, 24 predicted proteins | sample 5559141 | NCBI WGS metagenome assembly JAABUK01 (sample SAMN10711869, study PRJNA513367) | rock metagenome | isolation source: Antarctica rocks | place: Antarctica: Victoria Land, Pudding Butte nord | collected 2016-01-03 | reverse complement strand
TACTAAGCTAGTACCACGAATACCGAAGCCAGCCAGTCTACAAGATCCGCGAAGGTCGGATATTCCAGCCAGACTGCTACCAAAAGCACAAATCAGCCCAGGATTGATACTTTCGCCAAAAGAACGTTTGCAGATCGAATATGAGACAAGAAGGCCACCAAAGACTCCGGAGAAGCCAGGTGAGCATGAAGAGATGTGTATAATGGCTAAATAGCTAGACTGACAGGACGCAGTCTTCAAAGAGCGCCTGTTGATCTACCATGGTGGTCTAGGATACACCAATTACATAGCGATACTACGAGTTACAACCATGTCTGCTGCAGCATTTGGTCTAGTGATTATGGCTCCAGCATATTATTTCTATGAAACTGCCCCCTGGTGGACTGTACCGTTGAGTACGGGCTATATGCTGCTCATCATAGGCTCTACCACTAATTGGATTTCTAGTCATTATTGCTACCACAAGCCCATTCTTCTTAGTCAAATTCCTCGCGCGTCCCTTTGTATCGTGGATATATTTAACGTTACCTCTACATGCTCGACAATCGCCTCGTGCTGCTCTGGAATATTCCAGAGACCTTCCTCAGAATGCCATGTTGCAAATCTGTTTTATGAGAGCCACCGCTCTGACCGGTCAATTAGAGGCGAATATAGCTGATTTGGTACCGCGAAAGGGTAACTGGCCGCCCACTACCTTTGAATGGGTCGGGCGTAGGGTTAACGAGGGAACATGGTTTCGAGGTAATCCAACTCGCTTCTTTGTCAAGCAGAGGAGTGGCACTGGCAAGGCAGCGAGGGACACAGTGCCTGGCATCTGGGAGAATGTTTACAGCAGGATCATGGGCATAGAGCGAAGAATTGAGAAGAAATGGTCGAAGTAAACTATTGTCACGCCGAGGCTGGATCATTCTGAGCGAGCACAGAACTTTCGACAGGACATCTCGAGACTTCTTCCCTCTCCTCATTTGTTCCCCGTGGGAACACCGCTTGGATTTTTACTCTGGAAACACTTGGGAATTCCTACCTATTCACTGCCAGTCCTGCCTGGTAACTTTATTTCAAAAACTATAAAGTTGTCTCCATCCTCATTCCTCATTTTACTGATCAATCATCTTTCAACTCATCATCATATTTCATCCAACTTCCACATCATCCGTGTCCGACTTGCACATACTTCACGTCCAACTCCGACCATCTTGTCGGCATCACCATCCATTTCCACAAGCTCGCCTGTCCTAAAACAACATCTACTACTTCAAAGATCCAGTCACGATGGCCGAAGAAGCAGGTCCACTGGCTGGTCTTACTCTGCAAGATCAGAAGCTCATCATGGGGGCTTTCAAGAGTTTGAAGAATGGATTTGATGTGAGTTTCCACGCGTTCTGCTTGATCTTCCGCCACATTTGGCAAAGCATGCTCTCTGTCTTTCACCGATCACTGTAGTTTGTGCCAGGGAGCAAATTGCTCTCTTCGCCACCGATCTGCATTGCGGTGAGATAATGTTTTGATTCCGACGGTGCCCCAACTTCGGTGTTCTCCTGTTTCGCCCATCGAGCATGCCTCGAATTTTCTTGATATCATTCTCTTGGTATGATGAGAGCATTTTCAGCCTCACTTGCAGTCAGAGCCAATGCACACAGCGTCTGATACCCACGGTCTACGGCTTCTAATCATGGTCCTGCCCAGGTGGATTACTCAAAGCTCGCGAAATGCATGGAGTGGTTCGCGAAGGACGACACTGATAAGCCAAATGTCAAGAAGGCCAATAATGCTTGGTTAGTCACGCGGAAAAGGTTGTTTCCAGATGGTTTTCCTGCTAGTGCTGCACCCGAGGGTGGAGCTGCGAAAGTTAAAGCGCCTGCGACTCCTCGAAAGAAGAAGGACGCAGATGCGCCTAAAACTCCACGAGCAAAGAAGAGTCTTGCGAAAAAGTCGGAGGAGAAGGGTGGAAGCGGTGGAGAGGAATCCGCGGCAGAGCCCTCCACGACCATTAGTGGTGTGCCTGACGAAAATGCAACTGCTGCACCCGTCAAAAAACCTGATGCCGAAACTGATGACATAGATGAGGCCAGAGTCAAGGAAGCTGACGAAACTGCTACGACTAAAAAGGAAGATGCGGACGCAGACGGCGACACCCCTATGACGAACTCAACCACTGAAAAGCCAATCGAGAATGCTCCGATTACACCAGTCACTGGCGGCTCTGTTGCCGACGATATGTCCGCTGGTTCCATGTCTCCGACTCCAGCGACGAAGACCAAATCCAAGCCCGCTCCAACGACTCCGAAGCCAAAAGCCGCACCCAAGGTCCAAAAGACTCCAGACACTGGAAACGCAGCTAATGCTCCTGATGCTCCTCTTCCAGAAACGCCTATTACTCCTGCATCCAAGGCATCTCCCAAGAAACGGAAGACCAAGGCCGAAAAAGAGGCAGAAGCAGGAGCAGCTGCGGTCAACAGCGAAGGCGGGGTCGACGACGGCGCAGAGGACAAGCCTCCCACCAAGAAACGCAAGTCTGTCAGTGGCAAAGCTGTCGTGGAGAGCGAAGGTGAAGAAGCCGCCGATACTGACAGCGATGGTGGCAATTCTTCAACCAAGCCTACCCCAGTGAAGACACCGCGTAAGCCATCCGCAGCAGTCCTCGCCAAGAGAGCAGAGAAGGAAAAGGAGAAGGCTGAAAAGAAAGCCGAGAAAGAGCGGGAGAAGGCCGAGAAGGAAAAGGAGAAGGCGGACAAGAAGGCAGAAAAGGAACGAGAGAAGGCGGAGAAAAAGGGATCTGCTAAGAAGCCCGCAACAAAAGCCGCTCCTACTACTACTAGTACTACTGACGGAGAGGGTGAGCCATCGAAACCCAAGACACCACGTAAGCCCACTGCAATTTCACAAGCCAAGAAGGCCGAAGCTGAAAAGGCTCAAAAAGAAGCTGACGACAGGGAAGAGGCTGCTCGCATCGCTATGGCAGCTCAGGAAGAGATCGACAAGAAAGCCAACGACGTTTTCAATGGTGCGAGAATCGACAAGCCAGCCAAGGACGACGACTCCAACGAGCACGCCGACGGTGACGAAGAGATCCCTCTCATCAAGCATGATCCTCCCGAGACAAATGGCTTCATCGCTATCAACGGCAGCGGCAAGGGTGATCGTGCTGCCTCTGTTGCTGCTGTCTCCGGGACCGTCAAGGCTACGTTGGAGGCGACTACCGAGGAAGATGGTGAGACGATTGCTGTTAGCGAGGAGAAGACAAATACGGTTGAGGTCCAGGCTGACGATGAGAATGAGGATACCATCGTTGTTGGAGGAGGGGAGGCTTGAATTTTGACAGTCAGACGACCCGTCTCAAGATCAGGTCTGGCTACTCAGCGAGGTGCGAACACGGCTGAGCAGATCGAAAGGAGAGAGCGCTGTACACGGATGGCTACGAGTAGGTGGATTCAGGGAGCGATGCGACTTTGCCCACTGGCGTTGTCCTCACTGAGATGATCAAAAGCAAGTGCAGTACGCCCAGTCAGGATATGATTGCTACTCGGCTACAATGCTCGCTTGCTTATGCATTCAAGGTTTCATTAAGATCATGTCTTTGCTTGGAAGTCGTTGCTTCGTGGAGACAGAAAACTCAATGGATCGTCTGCCAGAGCAGAGGACGGCCCAGCTACCAGGTAGTTAGCTCAGACACCACAGAAGACGCAGAGAACAATTGAAACATTTCCATGAAAATCCTGCTGATCCACGTGAAACTGCCTCGTGATGGTTCTTGATGTCAACCAACTACTCACCTAAGTAAGTACTGTATCACTTATCTCTGAATGGTCATGCTTTAGTTTCGATATAATTAGGATTTCCGAATTCCAATATACTTTATCTGCTTCACTAAAATCAATATAAGTACTACGCAATATCTAGGTTGAAAATTACTGTCAAGGGGCCTGGCAGGGGCAGGCGGGCAGTAGACGTCCTTCGCGCAGATATATATATATATATATATAGTATCTTTGAGTTTCAAATATACGGTACCGCCGTATTGCTCCCGCGCTAGGGCCCATTTCGTGCTGTTACTCCCCCTTTGCTCTCCTGTATTCCCTCGTGCTCCCTCGCTGCTCCCTCGCTGCTCCCCCCTGCTCTCCCCTGCTCCCCCCTGCTCCCTACGTGCTCTCTCGGTACTCCCTCTTAAGCGGCAATGCTCCCTTTCCCTTACCTAGAATAGCAATCTCAAATCCTAAGTTCGGAGTGTTTATAATATATATGAAATTCTATTATGGCTTTCCGCGTGCAAGGTGTTCGGAAATTTTCCCCCTTACAGGAGCTACCCGGTGCGATTCTCCGCTGAGACTTACCAAGGCCTACAGCAGCAGCTCTGTGCAAGAACCCCCTATATCTAGGCGACACAGTCCCGGGGTAGGCTAACGGTATATATACAAAGCCCACGCCGAGGGAGGGACGGTAGGTGAAAATCTAGATACACGATGCTCTGAGTCCAAGCAGATGAAGAGAGAAGAGAAGTATCTAGTGGGCGGGCTGCGGTATTAAATATACCTCGCATCCCTCCTGATCGGCTGCAGGGGTCTCCACCTCGCTAACCTCCAGTTATACTGGGCCGAATGTCGCTCACTACCTGTAAATCCTTCAGTGTGGTTTTGTTACAGCTGTCCAACCGTAAATCTAACCAAAGCAAAGAGCTCGTCTGAATCGGTTCAGGCCGAGGCGTTTGATGCTAGATTCAACCGAGACATTGCAGCACTTAGAGAGGCAACAAGGGAGATATCTATGACAAGAGACACAGGGTGGGTAGCCGCTGCATAGGAGCAATCAAAGGCTATACGCATGTGAAATGAATTCAATTCAGGAGCACAAGACTTGAGTGTCGGGAGTATGCTTGCAATATTGAGCGCAATTGTGGAGCAGTAGGTGCAGTTATGCTTTCGAAGTCGTTCACGCTTCCTTCTCGGAACCCGAAAATGCCACAACGTAGATTCCTAGTGTTCCTGCTCAAGCGAATTCTTCCTCAGCCTGTGCGTCAGCTTCTGTACATACGCAAAACTTGTGTCTCTACCAATGATTGGCAGTGTTCGCAGATCGGGCTTTCCTCTCCGGTGATCCTGAGCTTCTTCGTCCTGACCAGTAGCAGAATCTTTTCGTAAACCCTGCATCTGCCTCTCAACAACCAAAAACATCGCAAGAAGTATCACAAGCGCAAGGGCGCAAGCTCTGTCGCCATCAAGACCTGTGTGCAAGCTGCTCAAAACCGCGATAAATATTTGGGGGATGGCAAACGCATAGACCCAGCGGCCAGACATGGCTACTAAAGCTCGGTCTTTAGGTAATTCTCAGAGTCACATGCGAGTTCAAGGTATTCGTCCGCAATAAAGGACCTACGTTCACGCCTTCCGGTTCCATTCAGTCGGAAAAGTATGTCGTGTAGAACAAAAAGATAGCAAATATGGCAAGAGACCAGGCACACGAAGATGTTCAACAACCCAGACCCGATCCTGTGCCACAGATCCTTAGTCTTGGCTTCAGTAGGAGCGCCAACGGGAAAAGAAGAGCAAGTGTGATATGAGATCCTGAAACGTTTTAAGGCTATCGCATCCAGCTCTCTAGGAATAGGTTTCAGCTGCTGAACGATGGCATCCTTTCGAATCAAGCTTGCGCAATTTGACTCCCGAGGTCTGCCAACATCAGTGCCTTCACAAAACATAGAGTGTTGCAAGTCCTGGGACAATAAGTCTCTGAGTTATGGAAGACAATTTTGGTTGCCCTTCTCACCTGATGGTCATGACGATCATCCCATAATTGAAGCCTATAAGAATTTTCAGCTACAGTGTTGCCTTTTCTTGTGAGTTCATCTGCGTCTTCGCTCAACTGATTGGCTCTAAACTGAAGAATACACGTCCCAACCATGATTATCACAAGCTCTGATTTCTTTGTTCTGAGGACCAGCCCATCAGCATTGAGTTGGCCACGGTTTAGGGACGCAGCGAGCGCTCCTGGATTGACAGTCGTAGTGTCACTCGCTGTGCTCTGCGGCTCACTACGCCACAAGAGAACAGATCAATTGACTAAAATACCCATGATAACTTGGAGTACGGTGACCCTGCGTACACAACCCCTGACCCTCCAGGCTCTGTCCCCGGGCTTGAAGCTGGCGCTCGCATTTCTGAGGAAATCTCCGCAGGTAAAGCTCCGAGTGGCTTATCGTCGATGCGAGCGTGATCCTCGGGCAAGGGCATGATTTCAATACGGATTCTTGAAGAGAATATACAATGCCAATGCAGTACAAATGGAATGCAGAGCTGCTGTAAAGGCTGTTCTTTCATCAGTTGCCATCGCAGCCTTGCTAAATGCGTCCATGGATACTTGCACCGGCCACTAGCCACCCGCATACTGCAACCGAAACAGGCTCCCACTTGCTGCACTCCGGCACTGCCCCATAATGCTCCCTCTTGCTCCCCTCGCTCCCCCCTGCTCCCTTGTTGCTCCCTTTAAAGGACAAATTCTTCTTGACTGTTCCGACTGGACTTCCTTTCTTCGCAAGAGCCATGAGCTGCAGTGAGTTCCCGTCTTTGGACTTTGTGTTCGACTGAGAGCTTTGAAGGGAAGAGATCGAATCATTGATCAGACATTCTTGACAGCTTGTCTGAGAGAACATACATGTATTGCAATAAGCAACTGGTGGTGAAGTGCTGCAACTCCGTCTCAAGCCTTGAGAACTCCGCCTTCAATCGCTGAAATTCAAACCAGATTTGGGTCATTTGTCAACTTCTCAAGCAGATGCTGATCGGAGGAAGTCTGACTCTCAATGTCATTCAGGTCGCCGAGCATGCGCAGAGAAGATAGAGAAGCAGTCATCTTTGCTAGACAGATTCCAAGGGGATGTTTCGAATCAGCCGATAATGCTCCTCCCCCAGAGTAGAGATTTTCGATGGGAAAGTGATACTCTTGCATGGTATCGATATATGCTGTCAATCTATCCTCCCCGAGCACGCTGGTAACGGTCCTTTAACCCAATAGCAGTTCGAGTGCTGACATCCGCTGCCTGTATGGCAAAGCCTAGGTAAATAATGGCCTCCATTTGATCTTTGCACCGGCAAATCCCCACGTTAAAGAAATCGATGCACTTTTCTGGGCAAGCATCATATACAGCACACGATAGAAAGGTGTTTGCTTGTTCTTCAGCCTTTGTATACTGTGGATGGCAGCCCCGCAATAATTGCATATATTTGAGTGGTTGCTGGGATCTCGAGCGGGTTTTTCCCTAGAGCGGGGCTGCTCGGCTTTGGAAGTGGCTGTGTCTAGGTAGTAGCTTCGACTGAACTCCAGTAGGCAATAATAGCGGAAGTAAAGGGAGCCAGATCAGGCTCCTCCCAGTGAAGTATGTACTACTTGCCCGTGCTCCCTCGTGCGCCCTTGCTGCTCCCTTTAAGGAAGCCAAGGTGACAGAAATCTGCCCCGGCCTAACCCCTGCCCGGGCTAGGGTGAGTGCCGCTCTATGGTGGCGTCATACGGGTGCCGATGTTAAGCCTAACAAGCACCTTCTATGACTCCCTTGGAATCATGATCCCTTCCATATTGTATCACCGAGTAGCCAGAATTGTGCTGATTTGCTGGGATACAGACGGTTGGGGCATCATGTCCATGGCGAAAGATTGTCGAGCGTACAGGGCTGACGGGTGATGATGTTGGAATCCAATTGGCCAGCCCTGCGTGTATAGGAGAATGTTTGAGCGTGTATTTGAGCACGGAAGGCGTGGATATGAGCATGTATGAGCTGATCGCGCTCACTATGAGTCAGCAAGCTGGGAGATAAAAACAGGATCCATCAATCAAGCTCCCCTGGACCAGCCCTATGTTGGTACCCGTGGTACCCTGCGGGATTCTGATGGTCCGATGGTCACGGGCGCCTCGGTCCGATCATAGGGCTTCCAACCCTGGGGCCAGGAGGATGTGCCACCAGTTCTTGGAGGTGCCTGTCGATGACTCTTGTCATCAGGTATTCGCCACTTGCGACATACCTATATTCTGACCCTGGGAGGTGGGGGGGGTGGTGATCTCAAAAGGAAGTGGCTGAGTGGAACTAAGGCAAGGTAATCTACTTGGCCATCCTTCAGCTCGCGCGGCTGAGAATCCTTCGGAGAACACGGGGCACGATGTTCGAATTTTGTTCTTCATTACCTCTTCCGTCCGCCTCTTCTCCTCTCCTCCTTCAACGTTGTGCTGCTTTCTTTCTGCAACGATCATGGACCCGAGCTCGCATGAGTTGCAACGCCTCCAGAGCGGCTCTGCAGTCTCATCACAGCGACTAACGGTGCATGATAGAGAGACTCACACGAGCGTTCATGACAAAGGAGCTGGGTATGGGTTGCAGCCAGAGCCATCCTTCTACTCACGCTTGGTCGAAAGCTCTTGGACGCTGGAAGTCCTGGCATGGATCTTAGCAGCAGCCGCACTCGTCATCCTCATCGCTGTTCTTGCCGTCTTTAATGGAAAGTCTCTGAGTCATTGGCATTCTGGTGTCTCGATCAATACACTGGTCAACGTTCTGACCACAATCGCCTCAGTCGCCCTTATCTTCCCGGTAGCCTCTGGTATCGCTCAGATGAGATGGTTATGGCTAGCAAAAGGCCAAAGCCCTGTCGCGGACATTGAAAGCTTTGGTTCCGGGCCAATCGACATCTTTGTGATGCTTTGGAAACATCCGACCATGTGAGTGCTGGATCGCATCAGTCAACATGGGTTGCTGGTATTGACTCTGCTTAGGCTCCGTGCATATTTTGCAGCTCTTAATGTAGTCTTGATCATTCTTTTTAGTCCCATTACTCAGGCAACTGTCGATCTGCAAACTAGACAGCGCAACCTGGGTCCCGACACTGGGTCTGTTGCGATGACAACGGCATATACAATTGCCAATCCACCAGGGCAGCGCACATGTACGTGTCATACGTTTCACACCTACTCGAATCGGCCTGGCTTTCATATCAGAATGTTAGCTCTCATGTCCGCAGGCTGACGGGCTATAGATACCACCCAAGAAGACCCAAAGCAGGTTCAGAATTCAGATGCCTCCTATAATTCAGTTGCTTATCCCATGCAAGCTGCAATCAACTCTGCTATTACGGAAGCTCCTGTCGATCCTTCGGATGTGAAAGGCGACTGTTCATCCGGTACCTGTACATTTCCAATCTACGAAACGATGGGCATCTGCTCGAGAGTAGACAACGTCACTTCAACGATCAAAAAGGAATGTCATCACCAAAACACTGGTCGTGAAACTGCATGTTCATACTCCGTCGCAGACCTCCAGAAAAGCCCTACCTGGCGCCAAGATAATTTGACGGAAGCAGGGAGTGAATGTTTATGGGTAGGTGCCAGTGACATGTCAAAGCAAGGAGCCCATTATCCTGACCTCAACTCATTGGGCATATTCTATACGATTTACACTCCGAATTCACAGGCCTTCACCTGGCTTGGTCCCCAAGACAATTTCACGGATTACCTAGTGGCGCTTAAAGGGACCTTAGACCTATGCCTCATTTCCTACCAGACCACCATCAAGAACGGCATCACAAAAACTATGGAGACGAGTCGAGCGACCGATTTGACATGGCATTCAATACAAAAGGACATTGGCGGTCGTTCAAGCTCGGCCATCTCGACCATGAGTGGAGGAAAAGAGTACTGGATGAGCCAGCATTCTGTGACCGCATTTTTGCATTACCTTTCCCTAGAAATATTCCACGGAGGCAGTCAAGTCCTCACCGGGGGAGAGCTTGGATCAACCAATATCGCAAGAACCCTTGCCACGCATCTGGTCAACCAGACCGGCGGACAAGATCACATGTCCCAAATTCTAGAGACTGTTGCTACCAGTATGACCAATGCGTAATATTCCCCTATCTCCAGATCGTCAATACGTATAGCTCATTGAATTGCCCAGACTTCGCTCAACCTCTGACAAAAACGAAACCGCTCCTGGCGTGGCTGCAACACCTGAAATTTACATCGCCGTCGAATTCCGCTGGCTCATCATTCCCATCGCCAGCGTGATACTCACTCTCCTCTTTCTCTTAGCAATCATATTCGAATCGGCTCGACGAGGCATTCCCGCTTGGAGATTGTCTCAAATCAAACCGCTACTACATCTCGACCAAAGCGTAGCCGAAGCTCTATGCTTACCGGATGCGATCATGTTATCGGAAGATCGAGCGAAAGAGGTGAATGTAAAACTGGAGCAGGGGGCAGATCGACAATGGAGGTTGTACGCTTGAATAGCAAAGACGAGATGTTTCGTACGCTAAGCTATTTGAGCACAATGGGTGTTGCCCGTTTCTCACAATTCAATGACCAGAGTTTTTCACTATGTAATGTTTATCTTACCATCGCAAAGCAGAGAACGTGCCATAGTCAGGCTTGATAGGCTCACTCTAGTGGCTGAATCGAAACGGGTTGATGGAGCTGCCTGAATAAAGCGACAATAGGGAAGGCCGAATCGTTGCATGCAGCAAGCCAAGCAGCAGAGCTTGGTGGATCTTTCAACATGGGCCACCATAGACAACACTTTGAAATGAAGACGCTGCAGTCTCAACTCTTGTGGGTTCTTCATGGCGGTTAATTCCTCTCCTCAGAGGGTTCCTCGACTATTCCCAGCGATATTGTCTTCTTGGCATCTGTCGAAAAGTCACCGTGACGGCATTTAATTCAGACAAAAAGGGGCTCTACCTAGGCTTCAGAAATGGAAACGTCCACTCCTGATCTACACTATCTAGCTCTATGTCATCTATAATGTTCAATTTTCGCACTCAACTTGATTTCTATTCAACACACCTGGTCCATCAAGGCGGGAGCAAGGACTAGACACACCGGGAGGGACGCGCATTCTGATACATCGGATTATGATGAGAAATTCATTGGCTCGAAAGCCGAAGGAGACGCATTTGTTGAACACAAAGAAATAAACATCTTCCTTAATGAGACGAGAGCTTCCGGCGAGGCAACTAGCATAATGAACATAGAATGCTAGATCATTAGAAACATAGAAGTAAGGAGAGCACCAAAGAGGGTGAAGCGGCGAAGTTAGCAGGTCAAGTTTTGATGGAGAAAATCAGACGAGCATGCCCAATCACAATCACCCAGCTTCGCATCCAAAATCGATCTAGCTATGGAATTTCTGGCAGTGAGTTCCACTTCACACTGGAGAATACGATTTAGAATGGCCGTGATTCTTTCTTTCTGAAAAGAAAAAGTAAATTCCCACCTGTGCCCTTCTGCCTACAAGATCCCGAGAACGGTTTCAGTAGGAATACAGCACTTCTTGCGCCTCTTAGGATTTCCACACTCACTCAAGACTACAACAGTACTTACAGTATTGTGATCCCTTCATGTAAGAAAACGTGTCTTGGCTTAGAGTAGTGGAGTGATCATTTTAGATGCTAGGAAACACTCTAAGTTTTCGTCAAAAGGTGAACAAGAAAGTAACTGGTTGGCATAACGATACTTTGCAATAATCCAATGTAATCACTGTAGAGCGTGTGTCTTGGCCATCAATTCTGGTCCGCCTACTTAGAAATTCATTTATTCCAATCCTCTGTGTCGGGCATTCAAAAGTAGACATAGCTACAACCAAAAGGGGCGGCAGACTTTCCCCCATCAAATAACGCAAAGTCTCGCCTCCAGAAAACGCTACCGGGTGCAGCAGGGTATATCAAAGCTAAAGGCCAAACATATATGAAGGGTAAACCTATCTTATATCACGTGGCGGAGTCTGGGCTACTTTGGCAGGAACGAGCTGCCCTTGGGTCTTCAGGTAGACGTCATTCGGTAGACGTGTGAACAATACCCTTCGTGTTGATCCATCAGGTCAGCCGAATGGGGGACCGGTCGGCATACGGTGAAAGGTACGTCGGACTAATTCACTGTTCTCGCTTGTTTTGCAAAAGGTTTGCATTGGGAGAGATGGTTCGAGCAATCTTGTATTTGGGTGGATCCTGGTCAAGATGTCCATCCTCACCTGCTTAATATCGTCTTCCAATACTTTACTGGGTGAACGTGCGGTGTCTGGGGTTTGGTAACAGCTATCGTCGATCTCGTAAGGGCCAGCGCGTCTCGCACTGTTGATGGAGGGTATGAATCGACAAGAGCTTATGATTAAAAGGCCTAGACAATTGTTGAGAATCACCATCTTCTCAGGAACAAGAACAGATATCCGGCGCAAGAACTTTGAGGTTCTACAAGTATTGAAAATCTTTATTGGGAGTACAATTTCATCGCCTCCCTCGAATACCCTATAGGCGGCGCAAAAGGTGGTTCGTTTAAGAACGGTAATGCATTGTGCGCATAAGTTGATATGCATCTGAAACGGCCAGTCGCTGTCAGACTTTTCAGCCTGAACGCGCTCCTTGAGTCCATCGTTTTCTTGGTAAACGAGGGTTCACTTCGTTACCGAGTTGGATGCTTTTACAATCCCTTCAGTGGTCAAAAAGATCCTGTGGGAAGTGGCGAAGTCTAGGCAGCAGAAAAGCAACGAGGGCAGCTCAAGCTGAGACCGAGGAAGCCATTTCAGGCTCCCACCTGCTGTGCCCCTGTACTGCCCTATAGTGCTCCCTCTTGCTCCCTCGATGCTCCCTCGATGCTCCCTCCTACTCCCTCGATGCTCCCCCTTGCTCCCTCAGTGCGCCCCTCTGCTCCCTCGCTGCTCCCTCTAAAGCGGCCGTACTCCCTTTCCCGGACCAAAACGGCAATTACCAATCCTAAGTTCGGGGTGTATAATATATATATGTGTGTGTGAGTGTGTGTGTGTGTGTGTTGATACTGGGTGCTAAGGACATACAAAGAGCATGCGTAGAGTACGCGAGATGCCTGTGTAGCAAACATACAATGGCGGCCCCCTGTGTGTACAAGCCCTGACAAATACTTTATTACTTCAACCTTAAAGAATTATATCTCCACTTCGATATAAGTAGAATTTCAGAACTACAACATACTCTATCTACTCCGTTGGAACCGGGGTAAGCATCGCGCAACATCTGAACTGAAAGCTACAGCCATTTGTTCCTTATCGGTCTATTCTCTCTCTCGGAAACAAAGAAGGAGATAGTAACAGCGCACTACACGCTGAGAAGAACGCCCTACATAGCTGGTTGGACTGTGAATCGCAAGATCTGTGAGGAGGAAGGGGAGTTCAGCCAGGCATACGAGCGGGCTGTGTAGACCTAGGGTGATACCGCTCTTTCTTGTCCACAAGTCACTACACAGTTAGAGGAAGGCGATGCTCAACAGATGGAAAGCGCCACGGCTCGTTCGAGGGAGAGCCCGCGCGCTTGGACCTGTTGCGCAAGCGGTGCAAGTCGGGGCAGGAATCTGTCTGCATGCTGCGAGAGAGAGCAAATGCCATCCTCTATATCTTCTCGTCCTCATCTATCTTGACCAACGCAGATGATTTCGCCCTCAAAGCAGCAACAGCGGCGAGATCGCCCAAGATCTCCGCACCCGGTAACTCAAGGACGGACACCTCGCTGGCCAGGACCTTCGCACACCAGTGCTTCAGCTCCAGAGCCAGCAGAGAGTCAACCCCATACTCATACAACGGCTTGGTCGGGATGACTCCCGAAGCATCGAGACGGAGGCAACGGGATAGTTTTTGACTCAAACAGTCCGTTACGATTGAGCTTGCTTCAACCGAGGAAGCTGCCGCGCAAGGAGTGCCACTGGATTTTTGCCTTGGGATCTCCCGGTGGCGTTACCGTCGAATGACGGTGGGTCATTGGCCTTTTTCATCTGCAGGTTGCCATACATCGGCGTTCGCATGAAGACGGCTCGTCGATACCTTTTGTGCGAAGTGTGGCCGGGAGCTCAAGACCAAGGATGATTTGTCATCGGGAGGATGAGTATAGAGACAGGTTCGGATCGCAGTAGGCAATGAATGAGACGAACGCTTCAATTCATGATTGTGTGCCTGGCCATAAGTGAAGCCGGTGATGGTCAGCAGCGGAAGGAGGAGCTCTAAGGACGGTTAGACTCTAATGCAGAAGTAACATGCGCAGAATGAGACCACTGAGCTGGTGGCATTCGAATCACCAGAACATGGGTACAGGAAAGCATTACAAAGCCTCAACACACTTCATCAACACCTCCAAACCCCTCCCATTCATTGCCTCACCATCCTCTTCTTCCCTTCCACCTCTCAATACCCAAGCGACATCACTCAGTATCCCCAAATTCAACCCACCCCACCCCTCCTCCAACCTTCTCCTCTCGCTCGCCCTAACCTTCTTACTCGTAAACTCCCACTCCTCCGCCGCCACTACTGCGCGATCTACGACCGCCCTCCCAATCCCACACATACTCGCACAATGCATACCAAAACTGCCCTCCGCGACGCCCTTTTCCAGCTTATAGAGGAAGATGACCCGTCTCTCAACCTCGTCAACCAAGATCTGCATCCTCTCCGGGCTAACCTCAGGATGACCCTCAAATTCCTTGGCCAAGCTATGATAGTGGGTGGCGAAGAAGCCGAGGCAGCCAACATGGCTAGCGAGGTGGTGCAGGACAGCCTGCGCGACAGCAACGCCGTCGTGGGAGCTGGTGCCTCGTCCTAGCTCGTCGAGAATGACCAGGGACCTGGGGCTAGCCTCCGTGAGGATCTTTTTCGTCTCAGCTAGCTCGACGAAGAAGGTCGATTGCGCGGCGAAGATGTGGTCTTGAGCGCCGAGACGGGACATGATACGATCACAGGGAGTGAGGCGAGCAGACGCGCAGGGGAGATAGCAGCCCATTTGCGCCATGATGACGGCGACGCAGGTCATGCGCAGGACCGTAGATTTGCCGGCCGCGTTTGCACCCGTCAGTAGAGTCATGTTAGAATTGCCCTGCCCACCAAGGACGATGTCGTTCGGGATGAAGTCGTCGACGTTAGCGAGAAGGCAGGGATGCCGAAGGTCGACTAATTCCAGGACGCTGCGTTCATCATCGACGAAAACAGGACGGCAGCTCGGCTGGCCGAGACTGGCTGATGCCTTGGCTAGGGAAATGAGGCAATCGAGCTGTGCTATGATCTTGACGGCTGCTAGCCAGATCTCATAATTCTCGTCGAAGCGGGCGTAGAACCTGCTGGCGACTTCTTTCACGATTTGAGAGTGCATTTCTTGTGCTTCTTGTAATTTGCGAATTAGGGCTCGAAGCCCGGGAAAGTAGTATCGTTTCACCTGTTTGGTGGCGGACATTTGATCCCAGTTCTTGGGGACTTCCGCAACTTTGACCGGCACCTCTAGCTGAAAGATCTCTTTCCCGTTGTCACGGAAGCAGATGGCTGAGCTCCCCAATTCTTTGCGCCATTTCTTGAGCAGGTCATTTAGCTCTGCCTGGATTGCTTCAACAGCGTCTTGTGAGTCGTCGAAGTCCTCCTCGACTCCTCTTTCTGGAACCAGTATGCCGTTCTGCTTGGCTTTCTCGCGATCAAATGCATTCTTCCAATAGTCAAGTCTAGAGTTGAGATCCGGCATAGCTGCAATAAGCTGGCCGATGACGCCTTCATTGTCTGATGTTTTGCCTTTGTTGCTGCTTAGTAGCGACATCGTGTACTCTGTCTGCTCGAAGCCCTCCAAGACTCGAACAAAATCCTGAGCCTTACAATGTCCGGAATGTATTCGTGATATCAACCTTTCCAGATCTGGCATCTTAGTCATTTGATAAGTAAATCGATCTCGAACAGTAGTATCAGCATTGAGAGAATCCACTGCGTCGAATCTTGCGCTTATCTTCTTGGTGTCTATCAAAGGGTGGCACACCCATGCTTTGAACATGCGCTTGCCGAAAGGGGTGATGCAACGGTTCAGCAGTTGGAACAAGGTTCCTTCCGATCCGCCATCAAACGAGTTGGCAAAGACTTCGAGATTGATCAGGGTCTGCCCATCGAGAACAAGACTAGATGCCTTCCTGATCGGATCATACCATGAAAAGTTGCCGATTGTTATCAAGTCACGCTCAATCTTGAGAGTGCGAAGATATTTAGTAAGGGCACCAAATGCTGACATCAGAAGCTCCTTCTCCTTGGCTTCTTCAAGCACAGCCGGCCATGCTTCCAGAAAGTACTCGCTTGCCTCGAGCTCTTTGATGGTGATGTGTGCTTCCCAGAATTCCTTGCCTGGCTTCATGTAATTCCATATGGTAGTGGGTCCAGTATTGTTCTTGAGGATCCGCAGAGTCTTGACTGAAACATTGCCCTTTTCGAGGAGTAGTTCTTGTGGTCGAGTCTGAGCCACGAAAGTCTCGAACTTTGTGAGGCTTGCGTCGTCCACAAACTCGGCCATGTGGAATTGTCCTGTTGCAGTGTCGACGAAGCTGATGCCGAATGCAGGCAGGTCGTCAACCAATGATTCTTTGATGGACACGCAGAAAGTTGACATGTCGTCCTGGAGCATGGATCCATCGACGAGTGTGCCAGCAGTCAACACACATGCCAGCTCTCGCTTGATGACCTTGTCTTTCTCATGTTTCTTGGCGCCATTAGCCTTCTCATCTCTTTCACGCATTTCCTTGCCAAGCGCATTCTCTTGCTGATCAACTCGGGCAATCTTGAAGCCTTTGGCAACGAATTGGTTGGCCCACATTTCAAGACTACTTTCGGGAACGCCAACCATTCGCATGTTGACCCGATCTGTCAACTTGAGGTCGAAAAGCTGATGTCCAACTGTAGCATCATTTTCGTAGAGCTCGTAGAATTTGCCCTTCTTGAAGAAGACAATGGTATCCCAAAATTTCTGCTTGATCTCCCAGTATTGCTTCTCGAAAGGTGAGAATTTCGCCCAGGCCAGAGGAGGTATATACAGTGTTCGAGGATCATAGTCTGGATGCTCTGGAGGATGCCTGTCGATATCTCGAATCTCCGCAAGCCAAGTATATCGGTCTCCTGGCTCAGTAGTGTGTGCTTTTGGTTTAAGCTTTTTCTCATGAGCTCCTGGCGCCTTGCTTTGAGCATTGATTGGCCGGGGCTGCAATGGCCGAGGATTCTCGGGGTCATAAGTCCATTGTTGAGCAGTTGATGTTTCAGACGGCTTGACATCCTCCTCCTCATCATTCTGCACCGGATTTTGATGAGTTGAAGGCTTGCGGGAATGAGGCCGTGAAGCCCTTTTCCGCTTGACTGGCTTTTGTGCCTCCTCGTCGGATTCGTCGGGCGCAATGAAGCCGTCAATGTCATCTGTGAAGTCAGTATAACAGCAAAAACAGTGCACTATCATCACAACACACCGTCGTCAAGTCCGTCGAATACATTCTCATCTAAATACACCTCCTCATCAGCACTTTCCGAAACCTTCCTTCTCTTGCTCGGTCTTGCTGGCCTATTCTTTGACGCAGGCTTGAACACGTCATCGTCAATGCTTTCGGCACCTTCGCTATCAGATTCGGCGTAGCTCAGCACTTTCTTCTTCGCCTACTTCATATCAGCTTATCGCTCAATTGAAAGAATCTCGGCTCGCTGACCTTTCGAGACGGCGTTGCAGAAGCAGTCAATTCTTCAGCCTCTGCTACGGTCTGCCCCACAAGTTCGCCATTAGCTGACGGAACAGGCGAAGGCAGACCTTTGTGGGATCGAGAACTTTCCTTGGAGACATCTTGCTCTGGGATAGTGTCATCTTCGTCCAACGCATCACTGCTTGGGGCTGGAGTGAGCTGGGAGCTGTTTGTCCGCGACAAACTTTTGTTTCGAAGCCCACCCTTCCTTCTAGGGACAGTCGAGGCGCGATCTGGTAGCGAAGAGGTAGTCGAGGCAGTGCTGGGCGTTTTCTGAAAGAATCCAAATAAGGTTTTCTGGTTTTTCATGTTCTGTGTGTTGGAAGTCGACTTCTTCAGAGCTGGTGTTGGAGTCTCTGGTGGCTGTGAGGCAGTGAGGGCATTACCTTTCGCCATGATGCCGGTACCTGGGAAGCAAGAAGCACCTTGTCAATTGACAATCTATGCTGAACTCCAAAATTGCGGGAGACGTGACGCGGGCGTGAATACCTACCGCTTTAGCGTGTCAGATTTGCAGACTAGGCTCGGTGTGGTCTAATTGGGCTGGAGTACGTAAGCGAAAAAGGGGGAGGGTATTCTGATGACTAGATGTACTCCTTACAAGTCTAAGTACCTGATATTCAGGTAAACTAAGTATCTTGAGCAGGAAAATGTGTGCACAGGGTGGAGATTATTTGTACAGAGATATTGTTGAAGCAGATGCAACCACCTCCGTATGCATCTCTCAGAGCTGTGCCCTACTCTTTCTCCATCTGATAATCCCTCCTGCTCCTGGCCTGATCCTTGCGACCCTTCTCTCTTTCTAATCGCTTCTGTCTCTTCTCCGATCTGAACGCCATGACTTTTTGCTGTTCCGCTTTGTAATCGTCTCTTCCAGCCAGGTCTCCCAGTGGCTCTTTCCATCCTGGACAAGTGAGCCCAGAGTCCTCGTACTCCTCATCGCTCACAATCTTAATGATTTTCATCTTCCACTTGCCAATCTTGAGGATAAGGAGGTCTCCGTCGATGATGTAATCCTCGGTTTTGGCGGCGTCGACATTTGTGGCAGCAGTAAATGCCAACCCGTCGCTCATCGTTGTAATGACAGCGCCTCTGCCAGTCTTCGATCCGATGTGGCATCCTTTGTTCGCGACAAGCCTTTGTCCTTCGCCCTTTGAAGACACCAGACCCGCGGACCAAAGCACTTTGTTGATGGATTGACCAACCACGAGAGATCGTGGCATCTTTATGTGAACCGAAGGGGCCTTGTCGATAGTGGCCGGCTTCACATATTTGTTAAGCGAGTTGTTCCAATCACCAGGAGGCCGTGCTTCTTCTCCCTCCGCCTTGGGTGCAGTTGTGGCAAGAGAGGCGTCTTCACGTAGAGCATCTATTGAGATGTTCCCATCGAACAATCTTTTGTGCTGCTGCTGAGCCACCTGGGCAGCTCCTAGTCCGTGGATGAGCTCGACAAACTCGAATGCCAGTTTGTGTTGTGCTACTCTCTTCGACTCGTCCAACCGATGTTCTTCCATGATGCTTTGGATCTCGGCCATGGATATGAAGGTGAAAAGCTTCAGATACTTCTCCACGTCGGCATCTGCCGATCGAAGGAAGAATTGATACAAATCAAAAGTGCTTGTCATCTCACTGTCTAGCCAAATGGCATTACCTTCGCTTTTCCCAAATTTCACCCCTGCAGAGGTGGTGAGCAATGGGACAGTGAATCCCATAGGCTCATTTATGTTGCGGCCGCCTTTCGGTGTCTTGCTCAGCGAAGCCGTAAGGTCGCTGCCAACATGACCTTGAAATGCTGCATCACTTTCAAAGTGGACTTGCTCAATTTTCTTCATTGCCTTGACAGCGTCGACACCAGCCAAGATATTTCCAAACTGGTCGGCGCCTCCAATTTGAAGTTGCGCCCCCTTCTTGAACAGCTCCCACCAGTCCCATGCCTGCATAAGAGGATATGAAAACTCGCCAAAAGACATACCAGTACCCTTCTCAAGTCTATTCTTAACTCTTCAGAGAACGTGTCAGCTCGATCCTGGATAGCATCGGCGCCTTTTACTCACGTGTCTCTTCCCAAGAGAGGTCCTATGCGCACCCCACTTCCAAGGACACGCATAAACTCAGCCAAGGGCAATTTCGAATACCAGATGTTGTTGTTGGTAACATTTCTCCTCCACGCCCATTCACGAGTATAACCTCTCCTTGCAGCATAAGTTTCCATATGTGCTCCCAGTTTCTTCAACTGTAAGTGCATGTTTGCCATGTTCGCCTTACGTGTAGAGCTCGATTCGACATCTCGGGCAGAGAGCCGGTCAGTAGGATCACCGATTTTCGCGGTAACTCCGCCCAGCTGTTGATGTCAGCACAGAAACGTGGAGCGAACTGGCAGAACATGTACCAGAAATGTAGATGAATATCCATGTATGTAAAGCCATCCAAGCGCCATAAATGGGACCAAGTGGCCAACATGGAGTGATGGAGCAGTAGGATCGACTCCGCAGTATGCGCCAATCCGCCGCGCAGTAAGCATGTAGTCAAGATCTTCTCGTGTACTGAACTTGCGTCAGCCGTCCGCCGATACAAGCGCAATGCCGCTCTACCGACCCAACGATTTGATTGACAAAGCCTCGCTCCTCCAGCACACTTAGCATGCTTTGTTTCTCTCCTTCTCTGACCGCTTTACCTCTTTGATCCCAATCTTCCATCGCTTGTTTGATTCTGCCTATGTGAACTCGACTGATCCATCGCTTCTGCTGGGCGCCCGGACGCTGCGCCACATGGGTAGAAAGCCTCCATCGGCATGAAAGGCAGATATTTGGGTTGTTCAAAGTCCGACCTGTGATCGGTCGTATGTTTCGCGACATCAGGTACGATAGCTGGATGTATTCGAGCGAGGTCAACGCGGCAGACGACGGAGAGGTGGCAACAGTCTGATGGAGCTCTGAACTTTTTCTACTGACTCCAAATGAAGTCGCGGACCTTTCTTGGCATTTAGAGCGTCTCCGACTCCGAGCTGCCATCTCCTCCCCAAGGCCCATACGCAGAGGCCACGGAAGCCTTTGACCCTACCAGTAAGCCAGTAATTCATTGACACAACTGCTCAGACTGTTCTCGGTCTCGGTGCAGATCATGATTAGTGCTTAACGCAAAGTTGAGTCGTTTTCAGACCTCTCTTTCCTATCTTTTCTCAGTACCTACGACCTGTCATGCACACCGTCCACGCTCCTCTGTTGTCGCATCTCCACATCACCGTCTTCAAAGTATCAAGCGCCACTCGCTCTGATGAGTGAGGCAATTGAAATCGATCTTCCCAGTAGACCATCACAAATAAGATTCACAAGGCCCGCTCAGATGGAACTTTTTGCGAAAATTGTCTCTTTTCCCTCTTTGGGCCAGCTGACCGTTGTTGGCAAGGAGCAGCGAGAAGTAAGCATATCTCGAACGGCTACTGTTTACTGAGCCTGTGCTAGATTGAGTTCACTGTCCTCCTGGAAGCAAGCAAGTCCTTGCCAGAAGTAGCATGGGAAGTGTCTGTCTGGCATAGCTGTCCTACGAAGACGAGCAAAGGGGCCAATACATGGGAAGAATTGCCACTCGCTCTGTCCGCAGACAGACCGTTTGATCTCATCAGTGCTTCCGCACACAATGCCCACCGTTATACCTTCACTGCAGCTCTCAAGCTTACCCCTGGCCGCCATGGTCTGGCTAATTTTACGATCAAGTTTCGTGCCGGTCCTAGGAGGCAATGGCAGTGGGTGAAAGACCAATTCGGAATCTCAGATGGCTCTCTTGTAATATCGCACGGCAGCGAAGATGTTTTGACGCCGACCTGGGTGTCATCTATCTTTGGTGATCATTATCTACAACAGTGGAACATATCATCACTCCAGAGCCAAGCCCCCAGAGCGTCCTTGTTCAAAATTGAGTCTAAAGATCCTATCCCAAGGGAAAGTGTCGACGACGCCAAATTTGAGAGCAAGGTATTTGGATCTTCCGACACCGGCTTTTGCCGCTACATGGCCCTGGTAAGAATATGGACTCCGTGGCTTGCGCCTCGGCATGGGGAGCATAGGTTTCATATCACGGAAGATGCTTTGTTTTGTTCTTTTCTTACCCGTGAAGGGCGACATGTAGTGCTGTTGCCAATGAACGGAGTCAATGACACGGTGACAGTTTTCAGGTCAGATGACGAAGGTCATATTATAGTTGCGGCTCGGAATGACGGCAGTGAGGAAGGTAAATTCGAGTTTCTTGCTGCCATCTCGGATGATTTTGAGGTAGCAAACGCCGCGGTCATGTACGAGGCGCGAAAAATCATTCTCATGGACAGATCAAAAATCGAACAAGCATCCCTCAATTCTGCGCAAATGGAGACCGAGTCCATCGACTCAAACACGGTACTTGTTTCGAACAAGGATAGCCCTTCCGGGCCCCAGTCTGAGCCACAACCACAATGGCTGGAGGAGTGGTATGATGGCTTGACTTATTGTACATGGAACTCCCTTGGACAAGACTTGACGGCTGAAAAGATTCTCACAGCGCTTGATGACCTGGCCACGAATGATATTCATGTTTCTGGATTGATCATCGACGACAACTGGCAGTCACTCGATGGAATGCAAGGAAAAACTTCCCAGTTTCAACGAGGCTGGACCGACTTCGAGGCAAACAAAGAAGGCTTTCCCGATGGCCTCAAATCGACTGTCACAAGAATAAAGACCCAACACCCAGCTATCAGCAATGTCGCGGTCTGGCACGGGCTGCATGGCTACTGGGGTGGATTATCACCTTCTGGCACAATCGCGAAGAAGTATAAAACCATTGAAGTGGAGAAGCAACCTGGAATAGCGGGAGGCAAAATGCTCGCAGTGGATCCATCTGACGTTCATCGAATGTACGATGAATTCTACGATTTCCTATCTTCTTGCGGCGTGACTTCCGTCAAAACAGATGTCCAATTCTACTTGGACCTGATTGCTTCAACACCAGATCGAAGGGCGTTTACGACTGCTTACCAAGCCGCTTGGACGACGGCACACCTGCGCCATTTTGCCGGGAAAGCCATCTCTTGCATGAGCCAGACTCCACAAATCTTATACCATTCCTTTCTACCTATCAATACACCCAGAATCCTCCTCCGCAATAGCGACGACTTCTTCCCCAGTATCCCTGCCTCGCATCCATGGCACATCTTCTGCAACGCCCACAATGCTCTATTCGTGCAGCATCTGAACGTCCTACCCGATTGGGACATGTTCCAAACATCGCATCCCTACTCATCTTTCCACGCCGCCGCAAGATGCGTGAGCGGCGGTCCCATCTACATCACCGACACGCCTGGAGAACACGACCTTCATCTGGTCGCGCAGATAACCGCCGAAAATGTACGCGGTCAAACCGTCATCTTGCGCCCCAGCGTCGTGGGCAAAACAATCAGCATCTACGACCAATACCACGAAGGCCAGCTCCTGAAAGTAGGCACCTACAATGGCGCCGCCCAAACCGGAACCGGCATCCTCGGCCTCTTCAACGTCTCCAACCACGAAATCAGCGCCATGGTTCCAATCACAGACTTCCCCAGCGTCGACGCCTTAACCACTAGTCCCGCAGAAGAAGGCGAGAATCCCAAACCAAAATCACAGCTCTCAGGACAATTTATCATCCGCTCCCATGTCACGGGTCAGATCTCCGATCCTATCACCCCCAGAACCCCCGCCCCGTCCTCAAACCTGACTTCAATCACGCTCCCAATCCGCGGCTACGATATCTTGACCGCATATCCTGTGTATGATATCTCCCTTCCCCCTACTAGTCAGCAACAGACCCTACGTTCACCACCAAAGACAACAACATCCATCGCCATCCTCGGCCTCCTAGGCAAAATGACCGGCGCATGCGCCATCACATCGACCAAATTCGAAGAAGTCGCAGGCACCAGCAAACTACGAATGTATATCTCGCTCAAAGCGCTGGGGATACTGGGGATTTGGATCTCGGATATGCAGTCCAGGAGCATCAATGAGGATTTTCTGGTCACTATTCTGGGGGAGGTGGTGCCGAGGGGGAGGGTTAAGAGGCGGGGTTTGGATGGAGAAAGGAAGGAGGAGAGTGGTGGGGAGAAGGGAGAGGGCCGTGAAGCAGGACTTCTGGAGGTGGATGTCTTGGGGGCTTGGAGGGATATGGGTTTGGATAGTGGGTGGAGTAATGAGGTCAGGGTTGGGGTTTTCATCCAGGGACATCATCAGAGTGGATTGAAAAAGACAACCAACGTAGATTTAGACGATGAGGGATTCTACTACCGTGCTAGGCATTAGAAGGAAGACATAGATCAAGAGTTGAGCGGCGTACATCTCAGAATCTAACAACAATCTGTTGCCCCCCCCCCAAATCAAAAGCTAGGCCTGGCACAGAGAATTACTGACTTCCTGTTGGCAACATAGCAGCAGTCTTCGGCAGAAGAGAAAATCTTAGGTGTGTGATGTGTATGTGCATTTCTTCATAGAAGACGAACTGGAATATTTACAGCGGAAGATGATGAAGATGACGGAAAACGCCGGAAAGTATCCAGTACCCCAAGCACTTCCGCTATGCCTCATCAATGATATATATCACTTAACGAAAAGGAAGGCAATTTCATGACAGAGCCCCGTCTTCCTCATAGTACGGCCCCGTTTCTGAGCCCAGAGACCGTTGGAAACTGGCCGAAACAGACTCCAAATCTTCCGGTCAATTCATCCTTCCCAATACGCCACCCCACTCGGTTCCCTCACGAAAGTTTGCTGACGACAAAGTTCGCCGCCGGCAGCGCATCCACGGCGTAGGCCAGATGAGCGGGCAGAACAATGGGCACGCCATCACAGATCAAATCCGTCTCGAAGCAGTAGGTGGCGACATTATCGGCGGAGATGGCCTGCAGCGCCTGGCCGCGGTCTGGGTCGCCGAAGACGACGACGGCTTTGACTCTGGCGGCGGTGGCGGCGGGAAGCAGGTTGGCGCCTAGGTGGACGACTTGTGCGCCTTGGCTGTCATGATTGTTAGAATATCTCTGACTCCCGAGGTGGGGAAAGAGGAGGGTGACTTTGTACCTATACCCTGACAGCACGAGCTGCGTGTTCGGACACTTACTAGCCGCCAAATTGGCCTTTGTGGCCAAATCCGCGGCACCGGCCGCGTCACCGCCGGCGAGGTAGCCGGCGATGTCGGCCTCATAGTCGACGCCCTGGATGGCGACGTCCGGGGCGCCGAGGATGACTTCGAGGGCATTGAAGAAGGGCGGGCCGACCAAGGCGCCGACGTTGCCGAGCTCGGCGGTACCCCGGGCGAAGATGACGGTTACGCGTTGGCAAGGGTCGTTGGTTAGGTCGTTGCGAGTTACCGAGAAATCGTCATGTTTGGAGAGTTCGGTGGAGAGGGTCGACATGGTGGAGAAGCCTTGGGGTTGGACGGGGGAGGAGAGGGTGAGGGGTGTGAGGAGGAGGGAAAGGAGGAGAGTGGTAGAGAGCATGGTGGGTGGTAGGTGCCAAGGTGGTGCGTGGTGGAGCGGGATGGATTTGAGGAGGATGCCTGAGTCGGTGCTTGGAGGGACTCAACTGAAGAAGTAGACCTGCTTCTCAAAGAGAGTTGTCACGGCTTGTCCAGCAGCACGTCTGGACATTGCGGGAAGACTGGAGGCATATATACATCATGAGTTCGACAATAGAGCAAGACGGTGTTGATTCAGGAGGATACGTCGACCAGGGATGTTCGGTGCGATGCCCCTGATGAGGTCGGCGCGCCGATGCAAGCACTGTTTATCTTGATCATATCTGGAACAGAATTCTCGGTAGCTTGAGTTACATGCAGCCGTAGAAGCCAGAACAGCAGACGAAGCTCTCAGAAGCTTGGACGGAACTGTGAGCGCCTGGGGGGGTGCCCATGGTCTCCTCCTGCACTCTCGGAATGCAGGCACCGGTACACTTCCATAATTTCGCGACAAACTCTCTTTCCCAGCAAGGGGGCTCGTGCAGAATACGATTGGATGGAGCTGGTGATAGGGTTGGCAACGGTTCAAAAGGAGATGAAGGATGGCTTGAATGGTCGTTGAAAGTTAGGGCTAAACCCCTGTCCCAAACGGTGGCTTGGCGAAGTTAAAGCAGGACAAGAAACAAGCGTGAACTAACCCGGACCTCTTACCAAATTCCACACTTCTTACTCCTTACCCATCTCCGGCAGTCAGGGTCACGGTGGACAACACGATAAATGCGTTTCTTCTAAGAAGCTTCCGGTCTGATTTGCGGTCTTCGCCATTGCCCTCTCGTTTGACGGCTGTCTTATTTCGATGATGTGAATCCGACCTTGCGGGCTGCCGAACCCCTGTCTCCTTCACTCTGCTCACACGGATTTTCGTGATTGTTCTCTAATACCTGCCAACCCTCCTCTCCAAAGTGCTAGTCAAGCGCGAGGACGGTCTCTCACACCGCATGAAGAGCTCCGGCAGCTTTCTTCGTGCAGACTTTCCTATCCCGTGAGTATGGTCGAACAGCTCTCGCGTGCCGAGGTACAGATTACACCGAAGGATCTAACTTACTCCGCATCTGATGCACCTGGTGACCTCCGTCGCTTCTGCACACGTCCGCTCTTAGTGAGTCTTGAGTTTCGGCGTTGACACTCAGCATGGAAATCCGGGGTAGCGTGTCACGGAGTATTTAAGTTGTGGGGTCCATTGGGTTAGTGAGCGAAATGCTTTTCCTTGCGGATACTTCCTAATGTGGAAATAGACTCGTGAGACGGTGCACACCTTCTTGTTGTGCAACCTGGAGCGATTGGGCACCCATTCTGGTGTCGACCGTTGTCTTTGGGTAACGCAGCACGAATCGGAATCCGCCTCGGAAGCTAAGTGGAAATCTTTCTCCGGAGGTCACAACAACACCTCGTGGTCTCTGTCAGATACGGCAAGGAAAGTGATCCTTTGCCCGAAAATGACCGCAGCGACCCAATACGATATCCAATGGTTGACATCTCGAAGCCCGAGTCCACCGGGATCAATGTCATGAGGTCTATCGTGTTATCGGCATTTGCAGGCACAAAAACGCAAGACTCTCGAATGCTGAGAATGAGGACTGACAACGTATTGTCTAGGAGGAGGTGGCATCGTAGGTGACAAGTATTGCATTTCACCGGCTGTCAGGCATCACAAATATTATGCCCTCGGCCCTTGGATAGAGTGCGTCAAGATTGACCTGATGATTAGATTATTTAGTCACAATGCTAGTCGTTCAGCCGGCCTCCCTATCCTTCTAAGACGACCTTTTTTAACAGCCTCGAACAGACGCCGCGATGAGTATTTGCAAGCTCAGCACAACAACCTACTCTGCCTTTAGTCCAGTGGAGCCCAATAGGTGTTTGCACTAGGAGTAGATTGAGATCTATACGGAGTTGACGTGGTTCGCTCGGGGGGCATTCGACAAAACGGACATCACGCTATCCGAAAGATCCATGGCATTCAATGCCGGGAAAAAAGGAGACAAGAAAATCTCCTTTTCCAAATGAGTTCCTGGAAGTCGTTGCGGAGCCATGATTCAAATTCCAGCGCTTCACATCTTCCCTTCATATCACTTCCCTCAGGCTGTCGCATTCACAGTTGACTGCATTTGTGTTCAAAGCGAACCATCCACAACAGTTTGGAAAAGGAGAGAATAGAATTGACTTGGAACTACCGAGTCACATTTCAAGTTCACGTATCGGCGTTACTATTGTTCCCCTCGGATCGCTCTCTCTCTCTCACTCCACCATATTCACCGCCGACTATACCATGTTCAGATATTTGGTGCACTTCCATACAGAAAAAAAGGAAACGGTAGGATTGAGTTTCGCACGATAAATTCGGTTTGCTGATTACACGATCGCCATCCAACTCCCGCATTGCAAAGCACAGAAAAAAAGAATGAAGATGTACCGGTCAAGCCAGCGCGTTGACAGCCGCCTGCCAATACGCCTGTCTCGGCCCAGGTGCCACGCTAACACATGAAGTGATGTACTGAGCCCAACCCGCCTGCGTCCCGGTCTGAAGCTGCGCCCTATCATCCTGCGTGCACTGACTCGTGAGGAACCAAGCTGCCGACCCAAAGGAGAACTGATCCGGCAGCACCAGAGCCCTCACCGCATTCAGATCCGCCGTCCCCGTCGCCGCGAGCTGTGACGCCAGTTCCGGAAGTGCCCGCGCGTACTTCAAATTCAGCTTGCCAGACTGCATGTTGCGGGTCCCCTGACCGGTTACGCCGGCCCGGTTGGTGTTGAATTTGAACTCGCCGCTCTCGAAGGCCATGATGCCGATGAGGGCCGCTTGTTCGGCTTTGCTGGTGATTCCGAAGTCGGTGAAGGATTTGCTGACGAAGGGTGCGGCCTGTTCGGCGGTGCGGCATTCGGTCGTTGAAGCGCAGGTTGAGGAGGTGGGCATCACGGCGAGGAGTTGGGCGGCTGTTACGCCTCCTGCTCCGGTGTTATTTCCTCCTGCTCCGGTGTTATTTGGTCCAACTTGTCGGCTGTCAACAGGTGCCGCCTGGGCGCCTGTGACGGCCAAGATGGCCAGTGCAAGTAAAGAAGACAACATGTCGGTGGTTGCTGATTTGCTCAAGTTGTATCGCTGTCAGGATTTCAAAGATTGAGATTCTTGGAGGTCAGAAAGAAACGAAGATTTCGAAAGTAATAGCGAGTGGAAGGGCTGGCTTGCAGCAGCAGTATCAATAGTGATAAAGAATGTACTCGAGTACGAATGAACGACCCAGAAACAATGAGTGTAAATTTCACCAAGAAAACGAATGAAAGAAGAGAAGAGTAATCGTGACAATGGATAAAGATCTGCAAAGAAAAGCAAACAATGGAACGGTTCCCTTTATCCCTCGTGTAACGACAGGCAGTACTCTACTGGCAGTATTGGTGCTTTCAGGAGTAAGCTCCTTAGCATGATATCCGTATTACCGAGCTGACGCCGCCCCTGGCAGCCAAGCCAATGCATCAGGCGATCAACACTTGAAACACCGGCCACAAACACGCTCTGACCAATAAACTCTTGTTCTCAGCGACGCGGAGAGGAGAGTCCTGTTTCGAAATGTGATGTGAAGCGCAGTCTTGAGTAGGGGAGGGCCATCTCTTGTGTCCGTGGTGAGGACGTAGGGTAATGCCCTGGGGGTCATGGTAGGTGGAGACGAGACCGAGAGGTGGATAACGCCAGCGGGCACTGTCCCAGCTGATAGACAAGGAGGACGGCCGCTTGGCCATTCTTTGAGATCTCAAATAGCAGATGTCAGTATGTGAACCAGGCGTAGAGCTGTGCAGGTGGTCCGTAATATCGTGGAATATCAGCGACGAACTACTCGAAGTGCGGTCGAAACGCAGTCGCTTGCCTGTTTCGGGAATGTGAATTTGAAACACTCGGTGCCCCTCGCATTGATCGGCTGTATATTCCTTCGAAATGCTCTGGCAAAGCTCGAACGCGCCTCTCGCAGTGCTGACAGCCGGATTGATCTATCAAGCCCACCGTAGCAAAATGACTTTCTACACAGTACAGGACTCACTATGCGGCGCTTGCGAGGAAGGCATGCTCTTACACGGAACGCCATTATTACCATGACCGTGCTCTATCAATCTAGTCCCAGTATCTGATAATGCCATCCAGCCCGCCCGTGGCAACCTTACTGCTCTCTTGGCCGTTCCACGCAACACAGGTAACCGCCCCCCTTCCCTCCCCACCAGCCATAATCTTATGCCACATTTTCCCTGTCTTCCAGTCCCAAAAGCACACATACCCACCACTATCTCCACTCGCCACAATGCTTCCGTCAGGTGACACAGCCACATCGATGGCATAGCCGCTCGTATTATGCCCTCTGAACCCCTTCTTCCGGTTTTGTCGGAACTTGTCCCCAGCAGCGTAGACAACAATCTGATTGTCAGCAGATTGGAATGCGACGTATTTCCCTGATGGATGTGGCGAAGCGCGCGTAAGTGCGTACATGGAGGGGTCGGCGATGAATTTGATGGGAACAGGGATATTGTATTCCCATGCCCTCAAGCTCTTATCGTCAGATGTGGAAATGAAGCGGCGGTGTTCGTCTACAAATGTGAGACTGTTGATGGGGCCGAGATGGTGATCGTATTCTTGAGTCAGCTCGCCAGAACGAGTATCGAATTGTACGACTTTCTTGTCAGACATGCCGGCCAAAAACTCGTGGCCGCCTTCTGCAGGTTGAAATTTGATGCAATGAGGGTTCTTGCCAGTTGAGAAGCAGGATAAACAGGTTCCAGTTTCAGTGTCCCAGAGTTTGATCTGGCGGTCGTACGAGGCGGAAAGGAAGGTCTTGCCGGTAGGATGGAAGTCGGTGTCCGTAACGGATTTTGTGTGGCCCGAGAAAGTGCGGAGGAGGTCGCGAGAGTGATGAGCGTCCCAAAGTTTGATCTTGCTGTCAGCGGAACTGGAGAGGAGAAGGTGAGAGGACTGCGGGAAGAAGCGGAGAGAGGTGATCGGTCTTGTGTGTGATTTGTAGGTGTGAATGAGCTTCTTTGGATGATAATTTTGGACACTGCCAGGTTCTTTTAGAAGATCTATATCAAGATCTTGAGGTATGTGCATGTAAGTTCGACCCTGGTAGTCGAAGAGGGATTCGCCATGGAATTCAGTGGTCTCGGAGGTCGAGACGTCGTCCTTGTATGCGGTTGCTTCTTTTGGTGGCGCCAGTAGGTTAGCCTCGACAATGCCTTCTTCTACCCATTCTTCGTCAGACGCCAGCTCCTGATCTGCAGCCGCGGCTTCTTCCTCGTACTCAATATCGTCGTCTTTGTATTTTGCCCAGGGTCCGACATACGCGCCTTCACCCTCGACGATGCTCGAGTCCCCTTTCTTTTGTCGCTTTGCTCGTATTGCGGCACTCTCATCTTTGGTCGGCTTCAGTTGAACCATATCTCGTCCACCATATTTTGCGACAGCTCTTTGGTCACCCACGTATGCCCCATCCACGCTTGGGTCCTTGGTGTAGCCAAGGCTCTGAAAGGTGCGATGCTCTGCTCTGAAGGTTGCCTCGCTTATCACTGTCTCCTCGGCGTTTCCGGTCAAGACGTTCTTCCGCTTCAGCGTGTTGCCGTTTGTTGCTTTGAAAGGGTTCGCTGGACCTTGCGTAGGTCTTGCAAGATTATCGTAGGTCACATTGTAGGTCAAGGTGTTATCATCGTTCCTCGCTAGCATCAATTGCATCTGCGTACGATCCTGCAAGGTATCAGTATTGCGTTCCCACTTGCCATGGAAGAGCTGGGACCAAACCTCTAGCGAGACATCAGGTGCCGCTACGAGGGCGCCCATGGTCATGGAAGTTGACGCATTTGTATCGTTTTCGTCTTCACTGCTAGACTCGTAGCCAATGCCTACCAGTGAGGCCATAATGTGAGTTGCGGACGTAAATTTTTAGGACGGCAGACGAGCAAGAGATTTACCAGCAGACAGCGGCAGTGAAGAAAAGATTATGGTAGCCGTACCATGCATTATCAGATGCCAAGGCCCCTGACGCAGGAGGTCGACCCATCTAAAAGTTTTACACTAACCTCCCCCGCTGTGTGCCGGGCACCCCTGCGTGCCGGGCCAAATCCGAGGTACTTCGACTTCACAGCGATCCAGACGCAGTACGTATAGAGATATTTTCATAGTTCTATATGAACTGTGCTGTATAACCACTGCTTGACACCCGACGTCCCTCTTACCTGAAGAATTATTCCAGCATGGCCGTCTGTCGCATGCTTTCGGCAGAGTGCAACTTCACGGCGCAACAGAATTTTCTCGCCACAGCACCAACATCAACGTCTTAACACTTCTAAAACTCATAAAAGGGCCCAACCCGAGCCTTACAGTCATACCAAGATGCTGGGAAGTCATTATCAAACGATGTGTCCGGCGTGGCGTCAAAGTTCGCCGCAGAAGTCGATACGTGTAATCAGATCGATGAGACAATTCTGGTTAGTGTTATGCAGCTAGACACGCACTAAATAAAAATTACACTCATGTAAAATACGCCGTTCTTATTGCCAAGCCTGTGGCTTGCCAGGCCTGTGGCTGCCCGCTGCCCTAACTACTCTGGACGACGCAGAATTCCCTGCGTGCAGAAACATGAACGCATTCCTGACATATCGATTCATGACAGATTCCTAAAACATAGCAATCCAGAACTCCACAACCATACCCCT
>JAABUK010002665.1_pt1 | contig 31713 bp, 28 predicted proteins | sample 5559141 | NCBI WGS metagenome assembly JAABUK01 (sample SAMN10711869, study PRJNA513367) | rock metagenome | isolation source: Antarctica rocks | place: Antarctica: Victoria Land, Pudding Butte nord | collected 2016-01-03 | reverse complement strand
TGGATCAGCATGCGCCGTCTCCCCGGGCCCCGGCCCCGTCCCCGTCCCCGTCGGTGGCCGTCACGCTCACCTCGACTTTCATGCCCAGGTTGTCGGCGGGAAAGCCGGTATAGGTCCCGGAGAGCGGCAAGGCCTGGCGGGGGTCGCGGGTCACGGCGACGCGGATCAGGTCGCGGTTGCCGATCAGCCCGTTGGTGGGGTCGAACTCGACCCAGCCGGCGCCGGGCAGGTAGATGCGCACCCAGGCATGGGTCGATCCCCCGCCTGCATAGGCGTTCCTGCCGCTGGCGGGGCTATAAAGGTAACCCGAGACGAACCGGGCGGCCAGGCCCAGCGACCGGGCGGCCTCCATCATGAGCACGGCGTAATCCCGGCAGGTGCCGCTGCTGAGCGCCAGCGTCTGTCGGGGTTCCTGCGTGCCGCGCTCGTGGCGGGCGATGTAGGTCAGCTCGTCCTTGAGGGCGTGCGTCATGGCAGCGAGCATGTCGATCGTGCCGGTGCGGCCATTGCCGGCCACAAAGCGCGCAGCCCACTTCTCCACCAGACGGTCCGGGTCTGCGTAATGCCGCTCGATCGACCGCGCGAGGTCGGGCATCTCGTCCATCGAGTAGATGAATGGAAAGGTCGCCGCGTAATCCTCCACGTCGAACTCGAGCACGTTGGTCGCCGACCGGTCCAACCGGGACACGCTCTCGAAGCTCAGCTCCTTCGATCGTCCGCGGAAGCGCGCCACCGCCACGCTGTTGCCAAACACGTCATGGGCCCAGCGAACGCGCGCTGCCGGCGGGGTGATCACCAAGGACGTGTCGAGCAGCCGCTGATCATGCCCCTCGCGCGGCCGCAGCATCAAACGATGCTCACCGAAGGCGACGGGTTGGCGGTACCGGTAGGTGGTGACGTGGCGGACAGTCAGAACGGACATGGGTTGCATCTCTGGCTACGTCGGTGACCTGAAGCGTGCTGCAAGCCGTGTGCCTCCGCCGAGTTCCCTGCGGTGCGGTTAGGGGGGTATGCGTCGATGCCGCTCCCGTTCTATCACCTGCACGACAGGTGGCTAGTGAGGGCGGGCCGCATGCCGGTCCGGACACAGGGGCGGCGGCTTCAAACGGAGAAACACCTTGCCGGCGCTTGGCTGAACCGCTTCGATCGGCTGGCAACACCCTGTGGCAGACCACCCCGACAACCCCATGAGGCGACCAGGATGCTGATCAGAGCCGGCTACAACCTATCGTACAATTGCCCGCAGCCCGTGCCTATGGTGCTGATGCTCAGCGCGCATCCCTCCGACGAGGGCCGCATGACCGGTCCGCAGCATATCGACTTCGAGCCCGAGGTCGCCGCGCGCAGCTACGTCGACGGGTTCGGCAACATCTGCCACCGGATCATCGCCCCGCCCGGCCCCTTCCTGATCACGACCCTGTTCGACTACGAAACCAGCGGCGAGCCTGACCCGGTCGTGCCCGAGGCGAAGCAGATCGAGATCGACGCCCTTCCCGACGAGGTCCTCGTGTTCATCCTGGCGAGCCGTTTCTGCGAGACCGAACTGCTGCAGAACGAGGCCTGGGAACAATTTGGCTCGGTTCCGCCGGGCTGGGCACGCGTTCAGGCGGTGTGCGATTTCGTCCATGAGCGGATCACCTTCGGCTACGAGTTCGCCCGCCCGAACAAGACCGCGCGGAACGGGTACGACGAGCGCCAGGGCGTCTGCCGCGACTTCGCCCATCTGGCGATCACGCTGTGCCGCTGCCTCAATATCCCCGCACGATACTGCACGGGTTACCTCGGCGACATCCGTATCCCGCCCGCGGATGCGCCCATGGACTTCTCCGCATGGTTCGAGGTGTTCCTCGAAGGGCCCGAAGGCGGCTGCTGGTATACTTTCGACGCACGCTTCAACACGCCGCGTATCGGCCGGCTGGTCATGGCCCGCGGCCGCGACGCGAGCGACGTCGCCTTGGTGACCAGCTTCGGCACCACGCGCGGCTTCGCCAACTTCGAGGTTATCACCTACGAGGTCGAGGAGGCGGTTGCCGGCCGGTGAGGACGAACTCGCCCTCGGCCTCTTATGCCGCGGTCGCGATCCCGCGCATGAAGCGTTGGCGGATGGCGACCGGATCACGTTCGGTGGTGCCGGTGGCGGCGGTGCCGTCGATGCGGACGGCGACCAAATGCGGGCCGGGTTCGGCCAGGCAGCGCCCGAGCAGGTGTTCGAACGACGCCTCGTCCTCGGCCCAATGGCTGCTGCGCAGGCCGCACGCCTCGGCGACGCCAACTAGGTCGACGTTGCCAGCGGTCGCGGTCGGCTGGCCGCCAGTGATCTGGTAACAGGCGTTGTCCATGACGACGATCAGCAGGTTTCTGGGTTTCAGGGTGCCGATGGTCGACAGGCAGCCGAGCTGCATCAGCAGGGAGCCGTCGCCTTCGAGCGCCACGACGCCCCGGGCCGGCTGGGCGAGGGCGACCCCGAGCGCGATCGGGCAGGCAAGGCCCATGCTGCCGAGCATGTAGAAGTTCTGCGGCCGTTGCCCGGCCATCCACAGGTCGAAGTTGGTGTTGCCGATGCCGCCGATGACCGCCTCCCCGCGATGCAGGCGGCCGACCAGCCGCCGTGTCACGTCGAAGCGGTTCATGACCTTGCGGTTGCCGTGCTGCGGCGTGGGGCTGGGGTCCATGCGGCGCGCCTTTACGACTTGAAAGTCTTGCCGCCGGTGAGGAGCGGCGAGAGGATGAGCGCCACCGGCGCCTGGGTCATGACGGCCTGCTTGATGGACCGGTCGGCGATGAACTCAAGCTCCTCGAGCCGGGTGATGGTGTGGGTCTCGATCCCCAGCGCGTCCAGCACCGGTCGCATGGTGCGGCACACCATCGCCTGGCCAAGGTTGAACTCGCCCAAGGTGCCGCGCTCGGACACGATCATCACCAGCGGGATCTGGTAGGGGACCGCGAGCGAGGCCAGCGCGTTGGGAATGGTGGCAAAGCCGCTCGTTTGCATGGCGACGACGCCGAGCATGCCGGCCATGTAGGCGCCGGTGACGATGCCCAGCGCCTCTTCCTCGCGGGTGGTGACGAAGGTGAGCAGGCCGGGGTCGGCGTGGGCGATCTCGATCAGCGGCGTCAGCACGCGGTCGGGGACATAGGTGAACAGGCGTACCTGATTCGACTTCAGCACGGCGTGGAGCACGGCGTGCCAGGGTCTGCTGTCCGCAGCGTCCATTGCTGTCCTTGTCCCTCGTGGCCGCACCGTGCGTTCTCGCCCAGTTATCGGCCGCAACCCTCCTTATCATGGGCGGCGGAGTCGCCACGTCTGCCCTCCGGAGTTTTGTGCCCGGCCGATTGGGACCGTGCGTCTTAGCATCCTTGCAACGATATCACGTCCGCACACTGCACAAAGCGGCGATGCACCTGAACCAGGCGGGGCAAGGCCTGAGGTCATTTCAGGCCTGAGTGGACCACCGTGCGGATGTAGTAGCGCTGCAACGCGAGGAACGGCAGCGCCGCGACCAGCACCGAGACCGAGGCGGAGGCGAACAGTCCGCCCCAGTTCGCCGTCTCCATATTGGCGTGCCGGGCGATGGCGACCTGGATCATCACCTTGTCCGGCGAACTCGCAGCCACCACCGGCCAGAAGAACGCGTCCCATTGCTGCACGAACTGCATCAGCGCGGCCGTCGCGAGCGTCGGGCCGGAAAGGGGCAGCACGAGGCGCCAGTAGATCTGCCACCAGCTCGCCCCGTCGATCCGCCCGGCCTCGTAGACTTCGCGCGGAATGGCGGCAAAGAGCTGGCGGAACAGGAAGATCGAGAGGCCGCTGGCGACCTCCGGCAGGATCAGCGCCGCGTAGGTGTCGGTCCAGCCGAGGGCCCGCATGAGCGTGTAGAGCGGCATCACGATCGACTCGAACGGCATCATGAAACTGGCCAGCACGAGCACGAACAGCGCCCGGCGGAACGGGAAGCGGAAGGTGGCAAAGGCGAAGCCGGCGAGCGAGTTGACCAGCAGCGCGGCCACCACCGTCGTGAGCGAGACGAAGAGCGAGTTGCCCAGGGCGCGCGGGAAATCGCCGCGCGTGAGCTCGCCGTAGTTCTCGAGGGTGAACGCGGACGGGACCAGCGTGTGCCAGGAGAAGGCGCCGCCATAGCGGAAGATGTCGCCCGCGGGGCGGACGGAGGACATCAGCAGCCAATAGAGCGGCAGCAGGGCGAGAACGGCGAGGGCCAGCATGGCCGGATAGCGCAGGCGTTTCAAACCCCCTCCTCGGCCCGGAAGAACCGCATCTCGAGCGTCGCCACCGCGCCGATGATCACCAGGATCACCGTCGAGATCGCGAGCGAGCGTCCCGCGTCAAGCAGCGTGAACGCCGCCCGATACGCCTCGAACATCAGCAGGGACGTGCTGCCCGCCGGGCCGCCGGAGGTAATGATGTAGACCGGCGCGAACAGCAGGAAATTGGCGGCCGTGTCCGCGATCAGCACGAAGGCGAAGGTCCGGCGCATCAGCGGCAAGGTGATGTGCCACATCCGCCGCCACGGCCCGGCGCCGTCGATCATCGCCGCCTCGTTCACCTCCTCCGGGATCGAAGCCAGCCCGGACAGCATGAACAGCATCCAGTAGCCGACGCCACGCCAGGTGCACATGGCGATGATGCTCGGCAGCGCTTGCGCCTCGCTGCGAAAGAATGGCTGCGCAGGCAGGCCGAGGCTGCGGAGGACGCCGTTGACCGGGCCGACGCCGGGATCGAGCAGCAGGTTCCACAGCACGGAGGTCAGCGCGATCGAGACCGTGATCGGCAGCAGCAGCGCCGTGCGCAGCGGTCCCACCGCGGGACCTGGCCGCGCCATCAGCAGCGCCAGCCCGAACGCGAGCACCACTTGCAGGGGGTTGATCACCGCGTTGAACAGCAGGGTGATCCCAACGGCATTCCAGAATTCCGGATCGTCGCCGAGGCCCTGATAATTGTCGAGGCCGGCGAACGTGGTCTCGCCGACAAGGCTAGTCCCGAAGAAGCCGCCGACCAGCGCCAGCACGACCGGCGCCACCCGGAACAGCAACAGCCCAGCCATCGCGGGCGCCAGAAAGGCGAACGGCACCCACGCCGGTGTCTTCATGACAAGTCAGGCGTTCTTATACTTCGCCAACTGACGATCGATCTTCGCGGCCGTCTCCGCCAGCATCGACTTCACATTGCCGCCGCCCTGCATGTCGCGCAGCGTCTGCCGCAGCAGGTCCTCATATTCGCGCCAGCCGGGAGTGGCCGGGCGCGGAACGGCGGTGTTGTCCACCTCGGTGCGGGTGATCTGCCAAGGCGGCGTCGCGAACACCTCCGGCAGCTTTTCCCAAACGTCCCGCCGCACCGGCACGTACGGCCGCAGCTTGAACCATTCGAGCTGCGCCTCCGGCCCGCACATGAACTGGATGAACTTGACCACCGCCTCTCGGTTGCGCGTGCGCGGATTGACGCCGATGTGCCACGACCCGGTCGGCGTCACCGGCTTGCCCGACGCGAAATAGGGGTGCGGCGCCACGCCCCAGTCCAAGTCCTTGTACTTGTCGGCGAACAGGCCCAGGTTGAAGGTTCCGCCTAGAAACATGGCGCTGCGGCCGGAGCCGAACAGGTCGGGGGTCACGTTGTTGTCGAACACGCCCGGCGGCGAGATCTTCCAGTCCGTGTACAGCCGCTGCAGGAAGCCGAACCCCTCTACGAAGGCGGGCCCGTCGATGTAGCCGCTCGCCTTCAGCCCGTCCTCCGACAGCGCGGTCCCGCCCAGAGATTGGCCGAACGGCAGCAGTTGGTAGGGCCGCTCCGCCTGCTCGATGATGAGGCCCCAGCGGTTCGCGCCCGGGTCGGCCATCTTGCGGCCGGCTTCGACCACCTGCTCCCACGTCCAGCGCTTGCTCGCGTCCGCGGCCGGCGGCTCGATGCCGGCCTGGCGGAAATAGGCGCGGTTGTAGAACAGAAACTGCCCGGAGGTGGAGAACGGCGCCGAGTACAGCTTGCCGCGGAACGTCGCCGCGTCCAGGGCCGCCTTGGCGAACTGCTTGCGGTCGAGCACGTCATCCAGCGCCATCGCCTGGCCGCGCACCGCATAGCTGGCCGTGAGCGGGCTGTCGCAGGAATAGACGTCGGGGTCCGGCGTGCGGCCGCCCAAGCGGATCTCGAGCGTCTGGAATACCTGGGAGAAGGGGATCAGCTCGTAGCTGGCCGGGGTCTCGGGGTTGGCCTTGTTGAAGGCGTCGAACAGCGGCTTGACCTGGCTTTCCGGCCAGCCGTTCCAGCTCGCGCCGATCGGCGTCGCTGCCTGGGCCCGGCTGGCGACGCCTGCCATAGCCGCCCCAAGCAACGCCTCGCGCCGTGTGATCCGCATCGCCGTTCCCCCTGGTCCACATCTCTTGGACGAGAGTATATCGCCTCATGACCCGCACGAAAATGCTGATCGACTGCGACCCCGGCCACGACGACGCGGTCGCCATCCTCTACGCGGCCCACCATCTCGACCTCGTGGGCATCACCACCACCCACGGCAACAACTCGATCGAGAACGTGACGCGCAACGCGCTCTCGGTGCTGACGCTGGCCGGGCTGGACGTACCGGTGGCGATGGGCTGCGCGGCGCCGATCGCCGGTCGCAAAATCCAGCCCGCGAACGCGCACGGCAAAACCGGGCTCGACGGCGCCGAAATGCCGGAGCCGGACCGGTTGCCGATCGGCGGCCACGCGGTCGACTTCCTGATCGACATGGTGCGGCAGCACCAGGACGAGCTGGTGCTCGCCGTCATCGGCCCGGCAACCAACGTTGCCATGGCCCTGAAGAAAGAGCCGCGGCTCGCCGGCTGGCTGCGCGAGATCACCGTAATGGGCGGCTCGACCGCGCTCGGCAACATCACGCCGGTGGCCGAGTTCAATTGCTGGGCCGACCCGGAGGCGTCTGCGGTCATGTACCAGTGCGGTGCGCCGATGCGGATGGTGGGCTATGACGTGACCTCCCGGACCGGCACGGATGCAAGCGATATCGCCCGGCTGCGGGAAGGCGGCCGGGTCGCGCGGACGATCGCCGATCTGCTCGCATTCTACCTGGGCCGGCAGCGCGATCTCTTCGGCTACGACATCGCGCCAATGCACGACGTCTGTGCCGTCGTCCCGTACGTGCGGGATGACATGCTGAGCTATCGGCACTGCCACGTGGCCGTGGAGCTGTCGGGGACGCTGACCCGCGGGATGACGGTGTGCGACCTGCGCACGCTCACCGCCGAGGGCCACACGATGCGCGGCGCCGGCCAGCCGAACACGCAGGTGGCGATCAGATCCGACGCGCGGCGGCTGATCGGCCATGTCGTCGACACTCTGCTGTCCTATAGCTAGCGCCCGGGGAGGGGGGCTCAGCTCCCACCCAGGCTGGCTGTCTGCGCAACGAAGTAATCGGACCAGCGCTCGGGCTTCGTGCGCAGCGTGCCGATGCGGTGCAAGAACTCGGCAAAGCGCAGGGTGCCGAGCGGCTTTACGTCGAACACCATGTCGGGCTGACGCAGGAGCTCAGTGAGCTCCGTTTCCGACATGCGATCGCGTGATACCTCCAGGTAGTCGCGCGCCGCCGCGGCCGGGTCATCGCGAACGCTGGCAACCGCCTCAGCCGAAGCGTCGATCAGCGCTTGGACTAAACCGGGCTCGCGGACGGCGTATTTCTCCATACCGAACATAACGGCGGTGCAAAGCGGCGAGCCGAGGATGTCCGACGACGAGGTGACGACGTGCGCGCCCGGGATGTCGTGCAGCTCGCGACTGATGAAAGGGGGCGAGCCGAAATGGCTCCGCACCTCGTGTATGGGATTGCGGAGGGCGATGTAAGCGTCGGAGTGGCCCATCTGCACGGTGTTCGCATCCAGGCGGCGGTACTGCGCCGGGCCATAGGCCTGCTCAGCCGCCATCTGCAACAGGATCGCTTGCGTGGACACGAGAACGGTGGGGACGGCGATGCGGTCCTGCGGCCCGTAGTCGGTGATGGTACGCAGCCGGTCCTCGCGGGAAACCAGCGCGGCCGGGAGCGCCGAGTTCGACACGATGCCCTTCACGCCGCCGCGGGTCCGGTCCCAGAGCAGCAGCATGTTGCCGGGGCCGGCATTCACGACGTCGATGTCACCCGCCAGCATGGCGTCGGTCGCGTTGCCGCCGCCGGGGAAGTCGAACCACTCGGCCCGTCCGTTCGCGATGCCGAGCCTCGCGGCATGCTTCTCGACCAGCTTGCGCCGCTGCATCACGTGCGTCGGCAGGAAGTTGACGCCCTGGATGCGGGCGACCCGGATGGTCGAGGCCGCCTGCGCCCGCGACCCGGCCGCAGACACCATCGACAGCGCCGCCGTCGCGGATAGAAAACGGCGCCTCGTGGTCATCTCGCGTCCCCAATCGATGTCCGGGGTATCGTCCCCTGTCCCGCCTTGGAATGCTAGCCGTCACCGCAGCTTGCTGCGGCCGATCCGGCATGGTTACTGAACGGCAAATAACGGGAGGGAACACGGATGATCGGAAGCCGCAGGTCTTTCGCGATCGGCGCCGCCGCGGCCGCCGCGCTCGCCGCCGCCGGCCGGCCTGCCAAGGCGCAGCAGCCGCAGGGCATCCTGCAGCAGGTGCTGTCCCGCGGGACGTTGCGGGTGGCCGTGCTGCCCAGCCTGCCGCCCTATAGCCGCGTGCAGCCCTCGGGCGAGCCGGAGGGCTACGACATCGACATCGCCAAGCGCCTGGCGGACGCGCTGAAGGTGAAGCCGGAATGGGTGGTGACCGACATTCCCGGCCGGGTCACCTCCCTGCAGACGCGCAAGGTGGACGTGACCATCGCCGACTTCACCCGCAACGTGGAGCGTTCGACCACCATCGCCTTCACCAGCCCTTATCTGGTCACCACCATGCGCCTGTTGGTGCCGGAGGCGCACAAGGGGGCCGCGATCGCGGAGATGGGGGACGGGGCCAGCGTGCGCATCGCCATTTCCCGCGGCGGCACGGCGGAGCGCGCGGTGCCGGCGGCGCTGCCGAAGGCGACCATCGTCCGTTTCAACACCCAGGCTGATGAGATGAGCGCGTTGCTGGGCGGCCAGGCGGACGCGATGGCGGAGGACGACTTCTACAACACCCAGGCGATCAAGGACCGGCCGGGCAAGCTGCGCCAATTGGAGGGCATCCTGGCCCGCGCCGAGATCGGCATCGGCTTGCCGGCGGGCGACGCCGACTGGCTTCGCGTGCTGAACCTGTTCGTGGACCAGTTCAACAGCAGCGGCGACAACGCCAGGCTGTTCAAGCAGTGGTTCGGCTTCGACCAGCCGCCGATCCAGGTGCGGTTCTAACCCCAGCCAGACGCGGCGCCAGCCAAACGCGGCCGTGGACTACACATTCACGCTGCGGACCATCTATCCCTATCTGGGAGAGCTGCGGCAGGCGGCTGCGCTGACGCTCTCGCTGTCCGTTCTGGCCATCCTGCTGAGCCTGGCGCTGGGCGCCGCGGTGGCGGTTATGCGCCGCAGTCCCCGCCGGCCGGTCCGGCTGCTGGGCGGCGCCTATGTGGAGGTGATGCGGAACACGCCGCTGCTGGTGATCCTGTACATCGTGTATTTCGCCGGTCCGAACATCGGCGTGCGCCTGACCTCGTTCCAGGCGGCGCTCATCGGGCTGTCCCTGAACAGCGCGGGATATATGGCGGAGATCCTGCGCGCCGGCCTGGCCGCGGTGCCGGCGGGCCAGTTCGAAGCGGCGCGCAGCCTGGGACTTTCCTGCCTGCAGGTGCTCCGCCTGGTGGTCTTCCCGCAGGTGCTCCGCACCATCTATGCGCCGCTCGGCAACCAGTTCATCGCCGTAATCCTGGCGTCCTCGCTCGCTTCGGCAGTGGCCGTGGACGAGGTCGCGAGCTGGATGGAAACGGTGGGCTCGACCTCGTTCCGATTCTTCGAGACCTTCCTGGTGGCGGCCTGCGTCTACCTGGTGCTGTGCCAGGCGGTGAACCTGGCACGGATCGGCATCGGGCGCATGCTGTTCCGCAAGGGCGCGGCAGCGCCGTGAGCACGGGCCTGATCGGCTACCTGCCGCTGCTGCTAAAAGCAGCCGGGACCACGCTGTGGCTGAGTTGGCTGGCGATGCTGCTGGGGGTCGCCGGCGGTACGATGCTGGGGGTCATGCGGACCTCGCCTTGGCGGGCGCTACGCGTCGCCGCACTGCTCTACACGGAATTCTTCCGCTCGATCCCGATCCTGATCGTCATGTTCTTCGCCTATTTCGGGGTGCCGCTCTTCCTCGGCCACGACCTGTCGCCGTTCGCCGCGGCCACGCTGGCCCTGGCGCTGCACGCCAGCGCTTCGATGGCGGAGGTGGTCAGGGCGGGGATCGAGAGCGTGGGACGCGGCCAGTGGGAGGCGGCGCGCGCCTTCGGGCTGCGCTACTGGCCGATCATGCGTCTCGTCGTGCTGCCGCAGGCGGCGCTGGTGATCGTGCCGCCCTCGGTCGGCGTCTTCATCACGGTGTTGAAGGAGTCCACGCTGGCCTCGATCATCGGCTATATCGAACTGACCAAGACCGGGCTGCTGATCCGCGAGTCAACCGATGGCGGCTTCGCCCCGCTGCTGGCGCTCGCGATGCTGTATTTCATCATCAACTACGCGATCTCGCTCGGCGGACGGGCGCTGGAACTGCGGTTCCACGCCGGGCGGCCCGGCGTGCGGGCGGCGGCACACCGATAGGGGAGGAATCATGGAACAGACGTGGCGCTGGTGGGGACCGGACGACCTGATCACCTTGGCGGACGTGTGCCAGGTGGGCGCCACCGGGATCGTGACCGCACTGCACGACATTCCCGCGGGCGAACCCTGGCCTGCCGCGGCGGTGGCCGAGCGCAAGCGCTTCATCGAGCGGGACGCCGCGCTGGGCCTGCGCTGGAGCGTGGTGGAGAGCGTGCCCGTGCACGAATCGGTCAAGCTCGCCGAGCCCGGCGCCGAACGCTATTACGAGGCCTATCGGCAGACGCTGCGAACCCTCGGCGAGGCGGGCGTGCGGACCGTCTGCTACAATTTCATGCCGGTGCTGGACTGGGCCCGCACCCAGCTCCGCGCGCCATTGCCCGGCGGCGGCACGGCGCTGCGTTTCGAAGCCTGCGAGTTCGCCGCCTTTGACGTGCACATGCTGCGGCGCGAGGAGGCGGAGGCGGATTACACGGCCGATGTGCTGAACCGCGCCCGCGACTGGTTCGAAGCCTCCGGCGAGCCGGCGCGGCGCACGCTGCTGGCCACCATCATGGCCGGGCTGCCCGGCGCCTTCGACCGCTACGACATCGAGGGGCTGCGCGGCATGCTTGCCCGCTATCGCGGCGTGGACCGCGCACGGCTGCACGAGAACCTGGCCCGCTTCCTGCGCGCCGTGATCCCGGCTGCCGAGGAGGCGGGGGTGCGATTGGCGATCCACCCGGACGACCCGCCGCGCCCGCTGCTCGGCCTGCCACGCATCTGCTCCAGCGCAGCCGACATCGAGACCATCCTGGCCGCCGTGGACAGCCCCGCCAACGGGCTGACGCTCTGCACCGGCTCGCTCGGCGCCGGCGCGGCCAACGATTTGCCGGCGATCGCGGCGCGCTTCGCCGCCCGCATCCACTTCGTGCACCTGCGCAACGTGACCAAGGACCCGGACGGCTCCTTCATGGAAGCGGACCACCTGGCGGGCGACACCGACATGGTGGAGGTCGTGCACGTGCTGCTGAACGAGCAGCGGCGCCGGAAAGAGGCGGGCGAGCCGCAGTGGCGGCTGCCCTTCCGCCCCGATCACGGGCACGAGCTGCTGGACGACGTGGGCAAGCCCACCCACCCCGGCTACCCCGCCATCGGCCGGATGCGCGGCTTGGCCGAACTCCGCGGCGTGATGACGGCGCTGTCGCACCAGCACGGCCTGCCCATTTGATGCGCCTGTCGGACGCCACGCTGGCGCGGCTGCCGCCCGCGGTGGCGCGGCCGGGCTACGACCGCGCCGCCGTGCAGCCCGGCATCGTCCACCTCGGCATCGGCGCCTTCCATCGCGCCCACCAGGCGGTATGCACCGACGCCGTGCTGCGCGGTGGCGACCTGCGCTGGGGCACCGTGGGCGTCAGCCTGCGCAGCCCGGCCACGCGGAACGCGCTGGCGCCGCAGGACGGGCTCTTCGCGCTGAACATCCGCGCGGAGGCCGACGAGTACCGGGTGATCGGCAGCGTGCAGCGGCTGCTGGTCGCGCCCGAGTCGCCCGGCGCGGTGATCGAAGCCATGACCCGGCCGGAGGTCCGCATCGTCAGCCTGACCATCACGGAAAAAGGCTACTGCCTCGATCCCTCCGGCGGGCCCTCCGGAGGGCCCTCCTGTGGGGTGGACGCGGCGAACCCGGACATAAGGCACGACCTGGCGCATCCGGCGTCGCCGCGTTCTGCGCCGGGCTTGCTGGTGGAAGCCATCGCGCGCCGCCGCGCCGCCGGACTGGCCCCATTCACCGTGCTGTCCTGCGACAACCTGGCCGGCAATGGCAAGGCTCTGCACCGCGTGCTCCGCGGCCTCGCCGGGCTGCGCGGCCCACACTCCGGCGGCCCAAACCTTGGCGTTCCAGACCATGGCGGCCCGGACTTGGCCGCCTATGTGGCCGACCGCATCGCCTGCCCCAGCACGATGGTGGACCGCATCGTCCCGGCGACGACGGACGCCGACCTGGCGCGGACCGACGCCGCACTTGGGATGCACGACGCTTGGCCCGTGGTTGGCGAGCCGTTCCTGCAATGGGTGATCGAGGACCGGTTCAGCGCCGGGCGCCCGGACTGGGAAAGCCATGGCGCGACGGTGGTGGCCGATGTCGCACCGTTCGAGGCCATGAAGCTGCGCCTGCTGAACGCGAGCCACTCCGCGCTCGCCTATCTCGGCCTGCTCGCAGGCTGCGAGACGGTGGCCGACGCCGTGGCCGACCCCCGTTTGGCGGCGTTCGCGGCCGGGCTGATGCGGGATGCGGCGAGGACGGTGGCGGCGCCGCCCGGCACCGACGTGCAGGCGTATCAGCAGGCGCTGCTGGCGCGCTTCGCCAACAGGGCGCTGCGGCACCGCCTGGCGCAGATCGCCATGGACGGCACCCAGAAACTGCCGCCGCGGCTGCTGGCGCCGATGCAGGAGCTGCTGGCGCAAGGCCAGCGCGCGGAGCGGCACGCGATGGCGGTGGCGGCTTGGATGCAGCACGTCGCGACGGCGGCGGTGGTTCAGGACCCACGGGCGGAGGAGTTGGCGCGCGTGGTGCGGGCGGATGGGCCGGCTGCCCTGCTGGACCTGCCGGGCCTGTTCGGCGCCGGGCCACCATCGCCGGCGGCGCGGCGCGCGGTGCTGGCGGCGCTTGCGGCGTTGCCGCGCGTGGTCGGGCGTGCGTAACTCGGCGGAAGGCAAGGGCAAAGCCCGCCAGCGCAGGGAGGATGGGATGAGCACAACCGGATTGGGACGGCGCCCGTTGCTGGCGGGCGGCGCGGGATTGCTGGCCGCCCGCGCCGCGATGGCGCAAACGTCGGCGCTGCCCGCTTCGCCCGTGGTGCTGAACATCATGGACGTGGCCGGCGCCTTGCAGATCGACCGGCCGGGGATCGAGCTGTTCCGCGCGCAAAACCCCAAGCTGCTGTCCCGCATCAACGTGCAGTTGGCGCCGTCGCCCGAGCTTGCGGGCAAGCTGAAAGCGCAGCAGACCGCGGGGCGCGTCGACATCGACTTCGTGCTGCTGGGCGTGGGCCCGCTGTCGGACGGGATCACCCAGGGCGTCTGGACCCAGCTCCTGCCCGGCTACGCCGACGTGCTGCCGGACCTGAACAAGATCATGATCTCCGGCGCCCGGCTGATGCAGGAGAACTTCGGCAAGCAGTTCGGGATCGAGGTCTCGTATACCCCCTCCGGCCCGCTGTTCGAATACATCGCCGAGCGTGTGGACCAGGTGCCGAAGACCGCGCGCGACCTCCTGGACTGGACGCGGGCGCACCCCAGGCGTTTCGTCTACGCGCGTCCGGCAAATTCCGGTCCCGGCTGGACCTTCCTGCAAGGGCTCCCGTACATCCTCGGCGACAAGGACCCGACCGACCCGGCGAACGGCTGGGACAAGAGCTGGGACTACCTGAAGGCGATCGGCGAGAGCGTGGACTATTACCCGCCCGGCACCGCGGCCACGATGAAGGAGTTGGGCGAGGGCACCCGCGACATCATCGCCACCGCCTGCGGCTGGGACCTGAACCCGCGCGTGCTGGGGATCGTGCCGAAGGAAGCCAAGGTGTTCATGCTGGACGGCACGCACTGGCTGCCGGACGCGCACTACATGGCGATCCCCAAGGGCGTGGCCCCGGAGAAGATCGCCGTCGGCGTGCGCTTGATGGCCTTTCTGCTGGAACCGGCGCAGCAGGTGCTGACCTATGACAAGGGCTACCTCTATCCCGGCCCGGTGATCGCGGATGCGCCGCTGTCCAAGGCGCCGAAGGAGAGCCAGGACATCGTGGCGGAGTTTGGGCGCCCGGAATACGAAGGCTGGTTCCGCGACCGTCCGGTGGCGCCGCCGCTGACGCCGGACCGGCTGGTCGCCGCCTTCCGGCGTTGGGACGAGCAGATCGGCGCCAAGGCGGCGCGCTAGGGCGGACAAGGCGGGGAACCCCCGGCACCGCGCACGGTTCTTCCCACGACGAACAACGGGAGCTAGACCATGGGACGATACACGTCGGGCGGCGTGGGCCGCGACATCCTTGCGGGCGCGGTCGCCGGCGTCGCGGCCATATGGGTCGCCGACAAGCTCGATGAGGCGATCTATCGCGCCGGCGGGCCGGAAGGCGTCCGCAAGACGGAGGCTGCCCGGCCCGGCGGCATGGACCCCGCGCACGTGCTGGCCAAGCGCGCCGCGGACGCGGTCGGGGTCGATGTTGGTGATCCGAAGGACAACCCAGCCGGGCACACGATCCATTATGGCATGGCCGCCGGCATGGGCGCGCTGTATGGTCTGCTGCGCGGCATGTCGCCGGGCGTCAGCACCGGACGGGGCGCGCTGTTCGGCATCGCGATGTTCGTCCTGCAGGACGAGATCGGCAACACCGTCATGGGCACGGCGGGCAATCCGTTGAATTACCCGATCCGCGATCATGCCCGCGGCGCGGCCGCGCATACCCTTTTCGGCATCGTGACCGATCTGGGCACGCGCCTGATCTCCCCGTGGCGCGACGAGGTCGTCATCGAGCAGGGGCCGCCCTTGTCGGAGCGCTTGGAACGCGGCCGGGAGTACCTCGGCCAGGGGCGCGACTATCTGTATGAGCACGGGCGCCAGACCCTGGACCAAGGACGCGAATACCTGGATCAGGGCATCAGCTATGCGAGCCAGCTTGCCGAGCAGGCGCGCGCCCGCTTGCCGGAGGTGGACGCCGCCGACGTGGCCCGCCGCGGCCGCCGGTTTGCGGGGCAGGCGGCGGAGACCGTGCGTTCGCAGATGCCCGACTACGACGACGCGGCCGATCTCGCACGGGCCGGCGGCAAGCGCGCGCGCCGCTTCGCCGCGGACGTCCGCTCGCAGCTGCCCGACGTCGACCCGGCCGAGGTCGCCAAGGCGGGCCGCCGCCAGGCCAGCCGCTTGGCGGACAACGCGCGCTCGTACATGCCTGAAATCCCGATGTCCGGGATTTCGCGGGTCATAAAGCGGCTGTTTGGCTGAATGCAGGCGCGGGTCGGGCGCGAGGGCCCGACCCGCGGCTTGCCGGCGCGGTGCGGCCGTGCTGACCTTGGTCTCATGACGTCCCGCTTCCGTCGGCTCGGTATCCTGGCCTGCCTAGCGGTGCTGGCCGCCGGCCCGGCCCCTGCCGAGACCAAGGTCCTGCGCGTGGTTCCGCAGAGCGACATCGTGCTGCTGGACCCGGTATTCGGCACGGCCTCCATCTCGAACATCGCCGGGATGATGGTCTACGAGTCCCTGTTCAGTTGGGACAGCCAGTTGCAGCCGAGGCCGCAGATGGCGGAAAGCTGGGACGTTTCGGCGGACGGCCTCACCTGGCACTTCACCTTGCGGCCCGGCCTGCGGTTCCACGATGGCCAGAAGGTGACGACGGCTGACGTCATCCCGTCCTTGCAGCGCTGGATGGATTTCGACGGCGGCGGGCGCAAGCTCGCCGAAGCAGTGGCCGCGATGGAGGCGGTCGATGCGGCGACGTTTCGGATCGTCCTGAAGCGGCCCTTCCCATCGATGCTTTCCACCCTTGCCGCCGCGCCCTCGAGATTTGCCGCGATCATGCGCGCCAGCGACCTCGCGGACCCGCGCAAGCCGGTCACGACGGCCATCGGCTCCGGCCCTTTCCGTTACGTGGCCAGCGAGCGGGTGAGCGGCGCCAAGATCGTCTGGGAGCGCAATCCCGACTACGTGCCCCGCAACGAGGCCCCGGACGGCACCGCCGGCGGCCGGGTCGTGAAGGTGGACCGGGTGGAGTGGCTGATCCTGCCGGACCAGGCCACCGTGGCGGCTGCCCTACAGGCCGGCGAGGTCGATTTCGCCGAGCGGCCGGCGCTGGACCTGGTGCCCATCCTCGCGCGGAACAAGGGCATCCGCATCGAGCGGCTCAGCGCGATCAGCGATCAGACCATGCTGCGCGCGAACAACCTGCTCCCCCCGTTCAACGACGTCCGCGCCCGCCAGGCGCTGAACTACATCATCGACCAGGATGCGGCGATGCAGGCCGGGTTCGCCGACCCGGCCAACTGGTCCCGCTGCAACGCCTTCTTCGTCTGCGGCGGCCCGTACGGCACCAGCGCCGGCGCGGATGGCTTTCACCAGGACTTCGCCAAGGCCCGGCAGCTGCTCGCCGAGGCCGGATACAGGGGCGAGAAGCTGGTCTTCATCGCCTCCCACGACAACGCCAACGGCGCCATGTCGGAGGTGGCGGCCGATGCCCTGGCGCGCGCCGGGCTGAACATCGACATGGTCTGGTCGGATTGGTCGACCGTGGTCGGCCGGGCGCTCAAGCAGGACCCGGTGGCGGCCGGGGGCTGGAACCTGCGCGTGACGAGCACGCCGGGCCCGGCCACCGCCAGCCCGGCCACCAACTCCGGCACGGACATGAGCTGCTCGCGCCGGAACTTCTCGGGCTGGCCCTGCGACGAGGAGGCCGAGCGCCTGCGCGCCGCGTTCATCGACGCCGACGACGGCGCCAAGCCCGCCATTCTCGACCGCCTGCACCGCCGCCTTGCCGAGATGGCCCCCTACCGGATCCTGGGTCAGTCCAACTCGCCCGTGGCCTTCCGCACCAACATCGGCGGCGTGCTGCCGTCGCCGATCGTGGTCTATTGGAACATCGAGAAGAACTGACCGGCTTCGGCGGCCATCGTAAACGCCTTTCCCGCCTCGGCCATCGGCTGCCAGTTCGAATTGCGCCTCGGTCATCGGTCGTCTCCCTGCATGGCCGCGCAGACCGCGGCGAGATCGAGCTTCGTCATGCCCATCACTGCCTTTGCCGCCCGGCTGGCGCGCGCCGGGTCGGGGTCGGACAGGAGCGCGCCCAGCCCGTCCGGGACCACCTGCCATGACACGCCGAACCGGTCCTGCAGCCAGCCGCATCGCCCGGCTCGCCGCCGCTAGCGGTCAGCCCGGTCCAGATGCGGTCCAGTTTGCCCGCGTCCCGGCACGATAGGGAGAACGAGACCGCCTCGGTGAACCGGCACTGCGGTCCGCCATTGAGGGCCTGGAAGCGCTGCCCGGCCAGGGTGAACTCCACCATGAGGGCGACGTCCGCCGCAAAGGGTGCGTCCGGCCCGAAGCGGGAGATGGTGCCGACCGCGCTGTCCGCGAACAGCGGACACGTCGAACCGCGCCGCCTCCTCCGCCTCTCCGTTGAACCATAGGCATGGAGCGATCTTCGACATCTTACCCTCCCGCCTTGCGTGGGCCAACGAGCGCGAACAGGGCGTCTTGCGGGTCGCGCGCTTGGACGATCCAGCTTCCGCCTGGCACTTGGTGCGGCCCGTTGAGCACGGCGCCACCGGCCTGTTCCACGCGCAGCTTCGCCGCGTCGATGTCCTCGACATTGAAGTAATAGAGCCAGCTTGGGCGCGGGTCGGGGCCGTTCATCATGCCGCCGACGGCGTCGCCGCCGGTGTTGAACAGCAGGTACTTGCCCATCGGACCCATATCCAGCACGTCCGACTGGGCCCAGCCGAACTGCGCGCCGTAGAACGCCAACGCCGCTTCCCAATTGGTGGTGTGCAGCTCGTGCCAGCCGCCATGGCCGGGCTTGCCCGGCGCGAAGGCGGGGCTGGGCTCCGCGCCGGTCGAAGTCATGCCGGGCGAAGTCATGCCGGGCGAAGTCATGCCGGTCGAAGTCATGCCGGTCGGAGCCATCACGTAGAACAGGGCGCCTTGCGGATCGGCCACGAGCGCGATGCGGCCCACGCCAGGGATGTCTGTGGGCGGCATGTGCACAGCCCCGCCCGCCGCGGTCACGCCGGTAACGCTTTCATCGACGTCGGCGACAGCGACGTACCCGAGCCACATTGACCGCATGCTGTTGGATGCGGTCTGGCTGGGCATCGTCATCAGCCCGCCAACGTTCGCTCCGCCGATGGACCAGAGCCGGTAATCCATCCCGGGCATGCCGCTGTCCGTGGCCGCCCAGCCGACGACGCTGCCGTAGAACCGGCTCGCTGCCTCGACGTCGGTGGTCAGCAGCTCATACCAGATATAGCCGCGCGTTTGTCTCGCCATGGTCCCGCTCCTTTAATTGGCCGTGTCGAGCACGGGGGTGAAACCGCCGAAGATCATCCGCTTGCCGTCGAACGGCATGGATGTAGCTCATGACGTTTCTCCGTTCGGTTTTGAGGGGCGGAAAAGCAGTTCGAAATACCTTCTGAGGTGCTTGACGCTCTCCGCTGCGACGTCCGGGCCGCCATCCGCTTTGGCTAGGATGAACACCCCTTGCAGGACCGCTTGGGTATGCAGTGCCAGCGACCCGGCCGTGACGCCGGTGACGCCGTATCGCGCCAACGCCGCCTCGATGTCGGCCTCGAGCGTCTTGGCGTGACCCGAGATGCTGGCCCGGCACGCGGCGCGAATGGCCGGGCTGCTGCCGAACGCCTCCTGCACCATGGTGCCCACGAGACACGTGAATGCCTCGACGGGCCCGCTCAGAAGCTCTGCCCGGAAATCGACGTAGCCCAGCACGCGGTCGAGCGGGTCGTCATGCCGGTGGTAGGGGGCGGCCGCGAACAGCGCCCCGGTCGTCTCGGACCAGAATTCGGCGGCTGCGACGGCCAAGGCTTCCTTGCTGGCGAAGTGATGGAAGAACGCGCCCTTGGTCACGCCCGCAGCCGTGCACAGCTCGTCAACCGATGTCGCGCTATAGCCTTTGGCGCGGATGACCCCGAGCGCCGCCCGCAGCAGCTTGGCGCGGGCGCCTTCGGGCCTGGGTTTCACTAAATGGGCCATGGTCCATTAACAATACCGACCGGTTGGTATGTGTCAAGGGGCCGATGTCGGGCACGCCGACCGCGCGAGCCACGCCGGCGTTGATGCCTCGAGACGCGCGCTGGCCGGGACTCAGGCCGCCGGGCCCGTCCTCACCAACGGCAGTCGGAGCAGCACACCGATCGTCAAAACGTCACCCCTGTGCGGAGGCCAAGTACGGCGGCATCGCCCAGGCGCTTGCCGGGCTGGCTCGGATTCGGGACCCCGCCATTGAGATTGAACACGTACTGGAAGGTCGGCTGCACCTGCCACCAGGGCGCAAGCTGCGTCTGGTAGGTCAGCTCCAGCACCGTCTCGTGCCGACGAATGGGGTAGTTGGTCCCGGTCGCCACGCGCACGTCGCTATCCAGCTGGCTCGTCGTGTCGCTCGTGCGGGCGATGCCGAAGCCCAACCCGGCCGTGTCGCTGTCGCGCCCCGGCACCAAACCTTTCCAGGTCAGGCCGGCATCGGCATAGAAGTTGACCAGGTTGCGGTCGCCCGGCGCGCCCATCAGCCGGGCGAACACGCCGATGCCCTGGTCCTTGGTCCCAGCTTCCCGCCAGACGAGCTGGTCGGCGACGGCATAGATGCTCCAGTTGCCGCGACGGCTGCGGCCGAGGGCGGTCGCCGTGCCGGGCTGGTTGGCCGGGTCGGCGAGCGAGACGCCAAACGAATTCCGGCGCTGGTCCTGGAAGGGCTGCGAATTGTACCAGGCGCCCAGCTTGTAGGTGCCCGGCAGGCCGGCCGCGCCCTCGCCGCCGTTGACGCTGTATTGCGCTTCGCCAATGACGAAAGCCCCGTCGCGCAGGCGGAACGCCGTGCCGGACGCATCGCGCGCCTGCGGGCTGCCGGTGCCCGGCCCCGCCGGGTCGCCGTTGAAGAGGCCGAGCAGCACGGCCAGGTCATCCCGCGGCGCGTAGCGGATGCGGACGCCGGGCGTCGCGAGCGGATAGGCAGGTCCGCCGGACGGCAGGTCCGCGCTGGGCAGCGTGGACCAGCCGAAGGTGTGGTTGATGAACAGTCCGCCGTACTGGCTGACCATGAACTCCTGGTCAGCAGCGAGCTGGCCCAGGCGGATGCTGAGCTTCTTGTCGAACAGCGCCTGCTCGTACCACAGCTCGAACAGCAGGGTCCCGCGCAGCGCCTCGAGGCTGCTGACGGTGTTGCCGTTGTTGGCCAGGTTGTTCAGGCTGAGGCCGCGGCCGTGGATCTGATAGGCCGTCGCATTGAAGGTGCCGCCCGGCCATAGGCCGGCCTTCTCGGTATCCAGTCCAACGCCCATCGTGAGCAATCCCTCGAAGGCCGCGCCGCGCCGGACCCCGCCGGTGACGTTGCCCAGGACCTCCGCCTGCTCCAGCAGGCCGAAGGCGACGCCGCGGGCCGCGAGCGACGAGCGGATGCGGCCGGGATCGCCCAGCAGGTTGCCCCGCTGCCACAGCGGGCCGCCATAGGTCTCCTTCTGGTCCGACTGCCCTCCCGGAACCGCCTGCCGGGCCTCGGGTGCCGCCGGCTGGTTCGAAGATCCAGGACCGGCAGCGCCCTGGGCCTGGGCGTGCACGCTGCCCCACACGGATGCGAGCAGAACTCCCGTGGCCAGGGTTCTACGCCAAGTCCGTCCCGTATGCATGCCGTCTCCTTCCCGACAGGAGGCCGGTATCGCCGCACCTTTCGTCGTCGGACGCGCCCGCGGGCGCTTTACATCAGGGGAGCGCGCAGCGAGGTATGCCGAATCGTCATCCATTCGGTCTGATACCACACGAAGCGGCTAAGCACTTCAGAGGGCCGGCTGCGAGCTGGCCAGACGGTCCATAGCGGAGACAACGCTGAGCGCGGAGCCGCGATGCCGAGACGTTCATAGCCCACATTCATGGCTTGTGAAGCGATCGGGGCTGGACGATCGCGTATGGTGCACCGCATCGTACGCATGGGACAGCACGGGCGGGCAGATGGCAGTTATGGTCGGGGTCGACATCGGCGGGACATTCGCCGACTTCGTGGCACTGGATCGTGAAACGGGGGACACGACCACTCTCAAGGTCCTGACGACGCCTGCCGCGCCCGGGCAGGACGTTGCCGCCGGACTGCGCCGCCTCGCCGCTGGCGGGATCGACCTGCAGGCCGTCGAGCGCTTCGTCCACGGCACGACGGTCGGCGTGAACACGATCATCCAGCGGCGCGGCGCGCGTATCGCCCTGTTCACCACGGCCGGGTTTACGGACCTGCTGGAACTGGCGCGCCTGCGCATGCCGAACCCCTACAGCCTGTTCTGCGAGCGCCCGGCACCGCTGGTCCCGCGGGAACTCGTGTTCGGCATCGCGGAGCGGATGACCGCCACGGGCGCGACCCTGCAGGCGCCGACCGTGACCGACGTTGCGCTTGCGCTGGACCATGCGCGCCGGGCCGGCTGCGACGGCGTCGTGGTCTCGTTCCTGCATGCCTGGCGCAAACCGCTGCATGAGGACCAGGTGGCCGAGATGATCGCGCGGCTGGACCCCGCCATGGTGGTTTTTCGCGGCAGCGAGATCTGGCCGGCGATCCGTGAATACGAGCGCACGACCACCGCCGTCCTGAACGCCTACGTGCACCCCCGCATCGCCGACTACCTCGATCGCGTGGCCGCCGAACTCACCGCCGCCGGGATCGCGGCCCCGCTTTTGCTCACGACATCCGCGGGTGGGACCATGACGGCCACCGCCGGCCGGCGCGACTGCGTCGGTATGCTGCTGTCCGGCACCGCATCGGGCGTCGTCGGCGCCGGCGTCGTCGCCCGGGCGGCGGGCGCGCGGGCGGTGCTGACCCTCGACATGGGTGGCACCAGCGCCGATGTCGCCATCCTCGAGGACGGGCAGCCCTCCTTCGCCACCGGCCATTCGGTCGGCGAGTTCCCGCTTGCCATCACCACGGTCGCCGTCACCTCGTCCGGCCAGGGCGGCGGATCGATCGTCTGGGTCGACGCACAGGGCGTGCTGCAGGTCGGCCCCGAGAGCGCCGGGTCCACCCCTGGCCCAGCCTGCTTCGGCCGCGGCGGCACCCGCATGACGGTGACGGACGCCGCCCTGCTCTGCGGCATCTTGGGCCACGGCGAGCTCGGCTACGGCGCCATCGCGCCCGACCCGGCCCTGGCCGAAGCCGCCGCCCGCCCCCTGGCCGAACGCCTCGGCCTTCCCATCCCCGAACTGGCCGAAGGCGTCCTGAGCGTCGCGATCAGCGGCATGGTCGTGCCGATCGAGCAGCTGCTGGCCCGCGCCGGGCTGCATGGCAGCGAGCTCACGCTGATGCCGTTCGGCGGCGCCGGCCCGATGCTGGGCGCGCTGCTGGCCGAGGCTGTCGGCATGAGTTCGGTGCTGGTGCCGGCCTCGCCGGGAACGCTCTGCGCGCTGGGCGCGGTCGCCGCCGCGATCCGCCGCGACACCATGCGGACGGTGCTGCTGCCGCTCGACGCACCAACCTGGCCGACGGTGCAGGCCGTTCTGCGGGAGCTGTCGGCCGAGGCAGAGGCGGCGGTCGTCGCGATGGCCGGTCCCGGGGCCACCGAGGTCACCGTTGCGGCCGACCTGCGTTACCAGGGGCAGTCCTTCGATCTGACCGTGCCGCTCGAGCCCGCGGTTGGGCTGGATGGCGTCGTTCGGCTGTTCCACGCCGCCCACGACCGCAACTTCGGCCATGCCGAGGCGGAAGCGGCCGTCCAGGTAGTCAGCCTGCGGGCATCGGCGGCGCGCGCGGCCCCGGTCATCGCCATGCCGCGCGAGCCGGGCGGCCCGCACCCGGCGGCGGCGAGGGGCACCGTGCAGGTGTTCGCCGGCGGCGCCTGGCAGGACGCGGCCCTGTTCGACCGGGCGGCGCTCGACCCTGGCGCTGAATGCATGGGTGCGGCCGTCGTGACCCAGGCCGACTGCACGATCCTGGTGCCGCCGGGCTGGCGCGCCCGGGTCGACGAACTGCGGAACATCGTGATGGAGCAGGGCTCCATCGTGATGGATCAGGGCTCCATCGTGACGGAGCAGGGCTCCATCGTGACGGAGCAGGGCTCCATCGTGATGGAGCAGGGCTGATGCGCACCGACCCCGTGACCCTGCAGGTGCTGCGCAACCACACCCGCGCCGCCGCCGAGAGCATGGCGACCACCCTGTATCGCACCGCGCACTCCACCTTCGTGAAGGAGACGGAGGACTTCACCATCCAAATCCTGGACGCGCACGGCAAATCCTGCGCGGTGCCGATCGACCTCGGCGCCACCTGGTATCCCGGCCTCGACTACGAAGCCGCGCTCGCGCTCGTCCCCGGCGGCTACCAGCCCGGCGACATCGCCATGACCAACGACCCCTATTCCGGCTATCTCGCGACCCACTCGCCCGACATCGTCATGTGGAAACCGGTGTTCCACGACGGGAGCGTCATCGCCTTCGCCGGCGGTCACATCCACAACGTCGACGTGGGCGGCGCCGTGCCCGCCAGCCTCTCGCGCACATTGACCGACGTGCACCAGGAAGGCATCCGCATCCCGCCGTCGAAGCTGTATCGCGCCGGCGTGCTGGACGATGGCCTGGTGCGGACGATGCTGGCGAACGTGCGGGTGCCGGACCAGAACTGGGGCGACCTGAAGGCGCTCGTGGCCGCCGTCAACACCGGTGAGCGCCGGGTGCTGGACCTGGTGCGCCGATTTGGCGTCGGCACCGTTGTGGACGGGCTCCAGGACCTGCTCGACTACGCGGAGGCCCAGGCCCGCGCCGTGCTGGCGACGGTGCCCGACGGGACCTACTCCTTCACCGAATACATCGACGAGGACGCGGCGAACGGCGACCCGCTGCGGCTGTGCCTGAAGCTCACCATCCGGGGCGACGGCGCGGCGCTCGACTTCGCCGGCACGGACCCGCAGACCCTCTCGTCGCTGAACGTGCCGACCGGCGGCCATCCCCGGCACTCGCTGCTGCTGGTCGGCGCCTACTACGTTCTGTCGGCGCTGCGGCCGGGCATTACGCTGAACTTCGGCACCACCCGTGCCTTCACCTGCACCGTGCCCGAGGGCAGCGTGCTCAACCCGCAATTTCCGGCCGCGGTCGGCATGCGGAGCCTCACCTGCGGCCGGCTGCGCAGCCTCATCTACGGCGCCTTCGCCCAGGCCGCGCCGGAGCGCATGCCCGCGGCCCCCGCCGGCGCCACCAGCATCGTCAACATCGCCGCCGAGAACCCCCGCACCGGGCAGCGAAGCATCTCGGCCATCGCGCCCATCGTCGGCGGCGGCGGCGGCATGCCGCACCGCGACGGCACCGACGGCTCCGGCGCCGACGCCGCCTACCTGAAGAACAGCCCGATCGAGATCACCGAGGCCGAAGCCCCCGCCCGCATCCTGCGCTACGGCCTCATGCCGGACACCGGCGGACCCGGCGCGCACCGCGGCGGCATGGCGCAGGTGCTCGAGTTCTGCGCCACCTCGCCCGACGCGTTCGTGACAGCGCGCAACCGCGACCGCACCCTGTTCCAGCCCTGGGGCGTGCTGGGCGGACGACCCGGCGCATCCGGCAGCTTCACCCTCAACCCCGGCACGGACCGCGAGCGCGACCTCGGCAACACCGACGCACTCCGCCTCGGCCAGGGCGACGTGCTGCGCATCGTCTCGCCCGGCGGGGGCGGCCGCGGCGACCCCTTCACCCGCGACCCCGAAGCCGTCCTCCGCGACGTCCGCGCCGGCCTGGTCTCGACGGAGGGCGCGCGCCGGGACTACGGCGTGACGGTCGTGAACGACGCGGTCGACCAGGCTGGCACGACCGGGTTGCGGCGCAAGGCGCCGGGGTCGTCCGGTTTCGCGCCGGGCGCGGCGAGGGCGGCGCATGAGGCGCGCTGGACCTTGCCGGCGTATGCGGCGATGCACGCCATCCTGGACACCCTGCCGGTCAGTTGGCGCTCCCCGGTCAAGACCATGCTGTTCGCCGCCGTCCGCGCCGCGCCGGAGCAGCCGGCCGAGCAGGTGATCGCAAGCGCCTTCGCCGCCTACGTCGCCCGCAACGCCGAGGCGGCAGGCCCTGGACTATAACGGCGGGCTATGGGCGGGTTAGGCCTATTTGCTCGACAGGCGACGGCGCGCCGCTTGAGAGTATGCCCGACGATCGAGAGGACCCAGACCCAATGCCGAGCCGCCCAGACTCAATGCCGAGCCGCCCAGACTCAATGCCGAGCCGAACGACACTCCGCGCCCTTTGCGCCGCCGTAGCCGGGGTGATGGTCCTGACGGCGATGCCCGCCCGTGCGGCAGACTTGCGCATCGGGACGCAGAACGTCCCGACGCTCGATCCGCACTTCCTGCTGCTGGACTCCAACATCGCCTATAACCAGCACATCTTCGGCGCACTGGTCGATGTGGACGAACGTGGGCGCCTGGTCCCCGACCTCGCGACGTCCTGGACCTCGGATGGTGGCACGACGTGGCGGTTCGCGCTGCGCCAGGGTGTCACCTTCCACGACGGAACGCCGTTCACGGCCGAGGACGTCGTCCACAGCCTGAAGCGGGTGCCCAACGTGCCGAACAATCCGTCGCCCTATACCAGCCAGGTCCTGGGCATCACCGATGTCCGCCGGGTCGACGACCATACGGTGGACGTGGTCACGGCCGGGTTCCTGCCGCTGCTGCCCGCCCAGCTCGGCAAGTTGGCGATCGTGTCGAAGCGTGTGGCGGAGCGAAGCTCGACGGAGGACTTCAGCCAGGGGCGCGCCGCCATCGGGACCGGCCCCTACCGGGTGGTGGAGGTGCAGGGCAAGGAGCGGATCCTGCTCGAGCGTTTCCCGCAATACTGGGGCAAGAAGCCGGAGTGGGACCGGGTGGAGTTCCGGGTGCTGCCGAACGACAGCGCGCGCAGCGCGGCACTGCTGTCCGGCGACGTGGACCTGATCGAGTTCGTGCCGCTGCAGGACGCCGCCCGCCTGGCTACGACGTCCGGGATCGCGGTGCATAGCGGCGATTCCGCGCGCGTGATGTTCCTGGGCGTGAACGTCAACCCAAAGCTGGACGTGGCCGGCGGCAAGAACATCCTGCTGGATCCGAAGGTGCGGCAGGCGATCTCGCTCGCGGTCAACCGCGAGGGGATCGTGAGCAGCACCCTACTGGGCTATGGCCGGATCGCGACGCAGATCGGCGTGCCCGGGATGAACGGCTACCTCGACGACCTGAAGCCCGATCCGTTCGCGCCCGACCATGCTCGCAAGCTGCTGGCCGAGGCCGGTTTCCCGAACGGCTTTTCCACCAGCCTGGTATGCCCCAACGGACGCTACGTGGCCGACGCGAAGGTGTGCCAGGCGCTGGGGCAGATGCTGGCGCGGGTCGGCATCAAGGCTTCTGTGGAGGCGCTCCCGGCGGCGGTGTTCTTCCCCAAGGTGCGGACGGGCGCCAACCCGGTGCCCTTGTTCCTCAGCGCGTGGAGCAACGTGATGGGCGACGCCGGCTACACGCTGAACAACATCTTCCACAGCATCGATCCCGCGCGGAAGATGGGCGGCACCAACCGCACCTCCTATTCCGATGCCCTCACCGACCAGGAGATCGATGCCGCCCTCACCGAGAGCGACCCGGCCCAGCGCGTCGCCTTGCTGAAATCGGCCGGCCGGCGCATCGCCGAGGCGCGGGTGCTGCTGCCGCTGTTCACGGCGCCGGTGGTGCTCGCGTCCAAGGCCGGCATCACCTACGACGTCGGTGACAGCGGCAGCTCGGAGATGACGTCCGCAATGCGCACCCACGCCAAGTGACTGCCGCCGGGACCCAGGCGCCCAGGCCTGCTCGCCGAACCGCCGGCTTTCCTTGTGCATCAGGCCCGAAGGTCATCCTGGTGCGCTTTCACCATGTCCGCCATACTGGTGAAGCGGAAGTCGAACGCGCTGCCCGGCGCCGGCATGGTGGCGCCCCATCCGTCCCTGTCGTGGCGGCGGTCGATCCAGGCGGAGGCGAGCTGCTTTTTCTTCGCCGGGGCATGATCGTGGAACAGGCTTTGCGCCGTGTGCAGGATTTGCCGCTTCTCGACCCCCCGCTGCCCAAGGTGGCGCAGCATGTAGTCGAAGTTGGCCTCGTGCGGCTTGTACGAGCCGACGTCCTGGGCCGTGTAGATGGCGTCGAACTCGACAGCCAGGCGGTTGTTGCTACCCTTGAAGCTTTCGCGATCCACGTTCGACAGGATCACGAGCTGATAATACCGCTTGAGGTATTGCAGCGAGGAGGCGGAATCGGCGAAGGCGGGCCACTCGGGGACCGAGGTGCCAAAGCGGCGGTGCTCGTCCTCGCTCGCCGGCAGCCCAAGCTCGTCGGCCAGGCGGCGGTGGACCTGCGCCAACAGGTCCGAGTAGATCATGCTGGGCGTTTCCGCCTCCTGTGCGGATTCGTGCCGCGCGAAGGCTTGCAGGGCCGCGTCGCGCGACAGCGATGCGGCCCTGCGCAGCAGCGGCTGCAATGCGGTGTAGATGCCGCTCTCCCAGTCGATCAGCGTGCCGTAGCAGTCGAAGGTCAGGACGTCGAAATCGGTCAGGCGCATGGGGAGGCCTCGTGGATGAGGGGGCGGGACGCGAGCGCGAACTGGCGGGGGGCCACGCCGCACTGGCGCTTGAAGTGGCGCGGCAGGTGTCATCTTGGCCCAGTAACCCCGATGCAATGCATTCTGGCCATCCAGGGTGACGCGTTCCGCACCTGGTCCGCAAGGCTTCCCGCTTGGGGCTGCTCGGGGCGGTCTGGCCTGAGACGATGCTGAGCATGCGCCGGGTCATGGAAGGCCCCGCTGCGGAAGCGCCGTCCATCGCCGACTACGCGCTGATCGGGGATTGCCGCACGGCGGCCCTGGTGTCGCGCGAGGGGTCCATCGACTGGCTTTGCCTGCCCGTGTTCTCGGGCGGTTCCGTATTCGCCCGCATCCTCGACCCGCGCGGTGGGTGCTTCTCGCTCCGCCCGGCTGGCCCGTTCAGCGTTGCGCGCCGTTACCTGGACGGGACGGCGGTGCTGGAGACGACTTTCTCGACCGGCACCGGGGTGGCCCGGGTGCTCGACTGCATGCCCGTCATTGACGGCGTGGCGGGGATGCAGCCGCTGCGCGAGGTGCTGCGGGTGATCGAGGGAGTGAGCGGCGCCGTCGCCTTCGATCTGATGCTGGAGCCGCGGCCGGACTATGCGCGCGTGCAGCCCCGGCTGCGGCGCCGGGGGAAGCTGGGTTGGTTCTGCGACTGGGGCCACGAGGCGCTCCACGTGGGCAGCGAGGCCGAGCTGCACCGGGACGGGGACGTGCTGCGCGGCATGGTGGCGGTCGCAGCGGGAGAGAAGCGGGCGCTCAGCCTTTCCTACAGCAACGGCGAGGTGGCGGTGGTGCCGCCGCTGGGCGACGCCGCGGCGGGACGGGTGGCCCGCACGGCGGAGTGGTGGCGCTCTTGGTCGGAGCGGATTGGGTTCGCAGGGCGCCACCGGGACGCGGTGGTCCGCAGTGCCATCACCCTCAAGCTGCTGACGTTCGCGCCGTCGGGGGCCATCGTGGCAGCACCCACGACGTCGCTGCCGGAAACCCTGGGCGGCGCGCGCAACTGGGACTACCGGTACTGCTGGCTGCGCGACGCCGGCCTGACGATGCAGGCGCTGGTGGGGCTGGGGGTCAAGGAGGACGCGCGGTCGTTCTTGGAATGGCTGCTGCACGCGACGCGGCTGACCCAGCCGAAGCTGCGGATCATGTACGACATTTACGGCCGCACGGGCCTGCAGGAACAGGAGTTGCCGCACCTGGCGGGCTACCGGGATTCGGCGCCCGTCCGCATCGGCAACGGGGCGCACACGCAGCAGCAGCTCGACGTCTACGGCGAGGTGGTGTCGGCGGCCTGCACCTATGTGGCGGACGGGGGCAGCATAGATGCGGCTGGGGCGCGGATGCTGCTTGGCCTGGGACGGGTCGTGCGCGGGGCGTGGCAGGACATGGACAGCGGGATGTGGGAGATCCGCGGCGACCAGCGGCACTACACCTTCTCGAAGCTGATGTGCTGGGCGGCGCTGGACCGCCTGCTGGAGCTGGACCGCCTGGGGGCGGTGCGACTGGGCAAGGAGGCCGCAGGGTATGCGGCCGACCGGGACGCCATCGCTCAGGTGATCGAGGAGCGGGGCTTCAACGCCGGCATCGGCGCCTACACGCTGGAGCTGGACGGCGACGGGGTGGACGCGGCGCTGCTGCTGATGGCAACGGTGGGGTTCAGGCCGGCGGACGACCCGCGGGTGGTGTCCACTTATGCGCTGACGTGCGAGCGGCTGGGGCGGGACGGTCTGCTGCAGCGCTACGAGTCCGGGGCGGACGGGCTGGACGGGGACGAGGGGGCGTTCGGCATCTGCTCGTTTTGGGCCGTCGAGCAGCTTGCGAGGCGGGGCGAGGCGGAAGCGGCCCTGGCCGCGTTCGAGCGCGTGCTTGCGTGTGGCAACGATCTCGGGCTGTTCGCGGAGGAGACTGACAGCCGGACAGGCGAGGCGCTGGGAAACTTCCCGCAGGCCTTCACCCATGTCGGGCTGATCAACGCGGCACTCGCCATCGCCCGGGCGCAGACAGGGGCGCAGACAGGGGCGTAGACACGGGCGCAGACAGGGGCGAAACAGGCAAGGGAAGCGAGGCCGGAATGACGGCGCAGACGATGGGGACGCTGGTGCTTTGGGGGCTGGTGGCGACCACGGCCATGGCGGCGGTGCTGCAGCTGAGCGAGGGGCTGGGGCTGTCGCGCATGAGCCTGACCTTCATGGTGGGGTCGGCGTTCAGCGGCAAGCGGGGCGTGGCGACGGTACTGGGATTCGTGCTCTACGTCCTGGGCGGCTGGGCGTTCGCGTTCCTGTATTTTGCGTTCCTGTCCAGCCTGGGGATCGAGACATGGTGGATGGGAGCGGTGCTGGGCCTGTTCCACGGCGCGTTCCTGCTGGCCGCCATGCCGCTGCTGCCGTTCGTGCATCCGCGTATGGCATCGGAATTCCACGGCGCGACCGCGCTGCGGCAGCTCGAGCCGCCGGGGTTCCTGGCGACCAACTACGGCTACCAGACCCCGGCGGCGACACTGGTGGCGCAGATGGTGTATGGCGCCGTGCTGGGGGCGTGCCTGCAAATCCAGCACGCGATGATGGGTTGAGCGGGACACGCCATGGCGGACCTGATCACCGGCCTCAAGCCCGTAATTGGGCCGCCGCTTCGGCAGCGAGGTGACCGTGGTGGAGAAGGGTGCGCGCCTGGTAAGCCGCGAGGACGAGGGCGTTTCGGCGGCGTTGCAGGCCATCCTGAAAGGAGAGGGCATCGCTGTCCGCGTCGCCGCGAAGTGCATCCAGCTCCGCGGCGGCGCTCCCGCGCAACACCTCGTTCTCCGTCCCGCCATCTGTGCGCCAGAAGCGCAGGTCAAAGCTATGCTGGCCTAGGCGCAGGCCCATGAGCGTCAAATCCGGTAGCCACGGCGGCAGCACAGGATCAACGAGCAGCCGGTTGTTCGGTGCGTCCGGCTCCAATCCCAGCATGGCGCGCCGCGTCATGAACACCGATCCCGCCGTCCAGGCCTGCAGCACGCAGAAGCCGCTGTCCGCGTTGTGAAACGTCCCGCGCGACCAGCCCGGCCAGCGCCCCACTGCGCCGGTGCGATCTGGTCCAAACCCAGCCAGTCCCGCGCTGACCAGGGCTTAAAAACCTCTGAAGCGACGCGAACACTCCGGCTGACTGCCATTCCGTCCGGTTGCCGACCACGGACAGCACCCGTGTGGCCCGGGCAGGACCGGAGCACCTGCCGAACCGTCTCAAGAGTTGCTTGCATAGCCCATTCTCGACAGGCGGGCTTCGCGATACAAGCCCGCAGGCCAGTCCGCTTACCACTGACGTTCTGGTGCAAGCATCGCGGCGCGAGCACACCTGTATGGTCGAGGGCATGCGTTACGGGGGGTTTCGGCGTAAGCCCTTGACCCAGTGTTTTTGATAGGCCGTAATTTCGCGAGCCGGCGGCAGCCGTGCTTCGAACCGCAGGCGCGACGTCGACGCGAAGCGCGCGCGACGGGTTATCGTAAATGCCGCGCCGGCAAACGCCGCCATAGAACCCGAACGCCTTGTCGGGCGCGTCGAACACCAGCTCTTGTGTCCCGCGGAAGTAGGCCCGCACGAATGGCATCCGGCTGTGCGACAGCTTCATGTGCGCCGCCTTGATCACCAGCGGCAGCCCGTGCAGCGTGATCGTCTCGTGGCTGCCGTCGAACTGGTAGGCCTCGCCGGGCGCAAAACTCAGCGGCACATAGGCCTGCGACGGAACC
>JAABUK010002664.1_pt1 | contig 31723 bp, 35 predicted proteins | sample 5559141 | NCBI WGS metagenome assembly JAABUK01 (sample SAMN10711869, study PRJNA513367) | rock metagenome | isolation source: Antarctica rocks | place: Antarctica: Victoria Land, Pudding Butte nord | collected 2016-01-03 | reverse complement strand
TAGGGGCATCATCGTTGAGATTAATGTCATCGAAATTACTCGTGCCATTAGTCTTCTCTGGAACATGATCAACCTGTCTTTGTATAAGCTAGTGTGTCATCAAGAAGACATATGCTTGACTGACCTTCCCCTTCTTGCCTTTCTTGTCCTTCTTCGTCGTTGTGGTGAAACCTCCCCAATCATCACCCAGATCACCATTGGCATCGTCTGCCCAAGATAGTGCATTGGTCCCACTGGCTGCTGCCGCTTCCTCCTCCTTCCTTTTCTCTTCCTCCTCCTCCTCCTCTTGCTTCTTCTTTTCTTCTTCCTTCGCCTTCTTTCCCCTATTCTTCTTATTACCAGTATCCCAGTCATTCCAGTCGTCGCCGCCACCTCCACCGTCTCCAGCCCCTCCATCACCATTGTTGCTGCCACCTCCTTCGCCACCATTGCCGTCGCCGTCCACACCGTCTTTGTTATTGCCTTCGTCGCCGCCGTCCGCCCATTTTGACTTTTGTGCTTGCGATTGAGCCTTCTTTGCTTTCTTGCCTGCGGCTTGGCGGAGATTTGATGTGTCGTCGAAGTCAATCCCAGGCGCCGTCATGGAATCCAAGGATTTGTGCTGTGGTACGTATTCGTAGACTGGGGGAGGTGTTTGTTGTTTGTAAGGTGGTTGAACTGAGGTCAGGTTTTCTGCGAAGTCGTAGTAGGGTGGTTCGCTGGATATTGCTTCGCAGTAGGAGAGAGGAGGCTCGATGTGAGGCAAGTAAGTAGATTCTGCGTTGCCAGGAAACGAAGAGTTCAATATCGAACCGCTCGCCTCTAGAAGCACCAGGCGTTGCACCTGTCCGCAAAGTCAGACGTACGTGTTGGGCAATTATGCAATGCAACGTGCACTAGACGACTCTTGATCCATGCTTGTTTCTGGACCGACATGGAAGGAGGGGAAAGGATAAGGCTAGAAGTAGGCTTGGAGTTCTTACGGAGCTGTCAAAAGGCGTGGAAGGCTCGAATGCTAGGTCCCGCCTTCTGCACGAACTTGCACACCGCCTCGTCCATTGTATAAGTATATCATCCAAACCAGTCCTCCATTGCGGGATCTTTAGTCCGATATATGCATTGTCGCGACCGTCTTCGCATTGAGATCTGACAGACACTGCTGCCATTGTGAGCTTTGGGAGCACTTAGTCGTGAAATCCTGGGCAGGGTCATTGACGCAACGGAAAAGACACGGTCAGGCAAAGTATGGGAGTGCTGAGAGCAAGGGATTGATGCGACAGGCGAGAAGAAAGTAGACGGCCTTCCCAAAAGCAGATTTGCAGAGACGACTATAGAAGCGTATATGGTGAGGTTGTAGTAAGTGGAGGAGTCAAGAGCGGCGGCGACGAATGGTGGTCACGAGTTCGATCTTCTCCACCCCTGTCAATTGTGTATCGCGGGTGCTCGAGCTTCACCTACGGGAATTGCCCAATCGATAGCTCGCCGTGAGCTTAGATAGCGTTATGGTCACTTGGTGCGACAGGAGACAGCGAGAGCATTCAAGCATGCCATTTATGAGGGAGGGGAAAATTCTGTTAAGATTCTGTTCATCGATCTTGCAATATCCTATCATGCACCTCGGCTGGGCCATCCTCTACTGCAAGTTGCCATTGGTCGTCCTCTACAACATACGCTTGCTTGCAGTCGGCCTAGTCGCTAGTACCCAATACTCAAACGCAGATTGGCCTGCTTAATCCCGAAGCAGTCTCGAATCGGTAGTGAGATGCGTGAAAGTGGCCCCAATACAACATACAGCAATCTTGTTTGACTGTTTGAACGGAGACACAAGCAGCCAACTCTCTCAACAGTCTACATCTGGTATCTCTTCTAGAATGTTTGGTATACAACGCCTGTAGACTCACCACGTCAACCTTGAGCCGGTGATGACCCAAACCCCTCCAAATCCCCGCCTGCGATAAACACCTGCAATGTAGCCTCTCTGGGCGGTAATCCCCTTGCCATACCACCAACGCCTTGCAATATAAACATGAATTCCACAGATACTCCACCATCGTTATTTTGCATAATTTGCTCATCGTAAGAGAACAGCCGCAGACACGAGTCTCACAAGTCTCACAAGTCTCACAAGTCTCACAATCACCATGTAAAGGTTCCCAATCTACTCTTGCTTCACCACGACGCCGTTGGCTTGCCCATTGATTCTGGCTTCCCCGCCGGCATCTGGCTCCTGCTTCAGGTTCACGATCCGCTCATACATGCTCCGGATGCTGGCGCCTGGGGTTCCTGCGTTGGGCCAAAACGATGCCACAAAGCCCCTACAACAAGCGTTAGATGAGAAGGTGCTCTTACGAGTAATCAGAGCTTACCAGAACGAAGCCTCAAGACCATCGTCTTCTTCAGATGGGTCCGGATCTTTGACCAGGTCAGCCACGAGATCCCCAATTTTCACCAATTCGACCCTTAAAACATTTGCACGGGCAGCCTTTTCAGGCAATCTGTCCTTAGTGGCACCTTGAACAGCCTTCAAGCTTCCTTGCACTGGTGCAAATAGCTTCCACATAAGCTTGTCAACTTTTACACCATTCGTCTCATTTTCATTGCTGTGACGGTGATGGTGCGGCGAGTGGTGGTGACGCTCCTCATGCCTGACGTGATCACTGCTTGGCCTAGGCTTAATGTCGCTCCTGGGCGTATGACCGTTGCGCTCTCCAGTAGAGACGTGGCGTTCGATGCTATTACGGCTGCGATGCTTCTCCGATTCACGGTGTGCTTTTCGAGCTGCTGACGGAGCTGGTGATGCTGAGACACTTGTTCGAGCATCCGTTATCTTGGCGTACATTCCGTTTTTCTTGTTGTTGCGATGGTGGTTTTCAACCGCACGCTTAGCTGCGAGGTTGGTCCCATTGCTGGTTTTTTCTTTGAGGACCGAAAGGAGGTAGTCGGCACGGCGTACAAGGTGGACAGCTCCAGGTGATTTGACTGCCTTCTCGGCGACCTTGCTTCTTTCCTCTTTCTTCTCGACACGGTGCTCTTCAAGAAAGAACTTATCACTCAAACCTAACTCCTCGTCGTCTCGGATTTGACTCCAAGCACCGTATCCATGTTTGACAATGCCAACGCACAGCATGCCGTCCTCCCTTGAGCCCCAGTCGCAGCTATATGTAGCCCCTTTCGAAGCTTCTGGAATTCGAAAGCTCTTCCGATCAGAGAATTTTTCTACCTCCTCCTTCAGCATCCTCATCTCGCCAGGCCGTTCAACGATCGTCTCTGCGTTATTGCGCTTGACGCCTTTAAAGTCAAAGAGAACTGCTTTTCTGTCCTTCTTTGTCAAGATCTTGCCCTGCCGGCGTTCCAAATCTACGATGCGATCTTGATCCTCTTTCATCAATCTTGAGGCTTCATTGATAACCTCTTGTAAAGAAGCTTTCAAGACGTCACGGTCTCTTGAGACTAGGCGAGCTTCTTTGACCAGTTCGTCGCCACGGTCGTCGATCGAGCCGTATCGCAAGAATCCGCGGATCAAGTTGCGAACTTCCTTTTCGCTCAATGGTCGCTTAGGATCCTGACCAGGTCGTTGATCCGAGTCATCAGCGGCCGCTTCAATCGCAGCCATGTCTCGAGCACGTTTCTTCGCAGCCCGCTCCTCTCGTTCCTCATCGGCTTGCTTTCTCTTCCTGGGTGCATTCTGCTCGATCACATCAGCAAGATACCGTTCATCAGCTATTTTCTTTTCCTCCGCCTTGATTTCATCCAGCTGATCTTTGGGAATGATTTGATCCCATTCAAGATCAAGCTTGACGTCCATATACTCAAAACTTTTGAGGAACTCCTCACCACCATCCGCAGTAATGCTTTCTGGTTGTTCTGTCTGATGCTCTTCGGCGTTCTCAAGAACAGCATCAATATCGAGCTCTTCAAGTTTCTTTTGATTATCGGACTGATAAAACATTTTCTCCCCACGGCGCTTGAGAATGCGCGAAATGTCTTCCGATGAATTTGGCTCCGCAATACCTTTGCCTACACGTGCCATTCGGTCGGTTATTTCTTTCGCGTCCTTATCAGTGACACCGCGCTGTATGGTGATGAATTCAAGCATGAGCTTATTCCGCGCACGTTCGAGGACTTCCTCTTCAACTGTCTCCTTGGAGACAAGCCTATATATACTAACAGGCTTAGTCTGACCAATCCGATGAGCACGAGCCATGGCCTGGAGGTCGGCTTGGGGGTTCCAATCGGAGTCGAAGAGAACTACGGTGTCAGCGGTCATGAGATTGATGCCAAGTCCTCCTGCTCGAGTTGACAGGAGAAAACAAAAGTCGTTACTACCAGGTGCATTGAAATGATCGATGGCCATGCGACGGGGCCCTGCTGCTATTGTGCCGTCGAGTCTCTGAAATTGGTAGTTTCGGTAGTGCAAATAATCGCCGAGGATGTCGAGCATCTTGACCATCTGACTGAAGATCAGGACGCGGTGGTTGTCCATCTTCAACTTCGTGAGTAATTGATCGAGTAGCATCATTTTCCCGCTACTTGTGATCAATCCTTTTAGTACATCTTCGCGCCGCTCGCTCCCAGCAAGGATTTTCTGTTCGGCGTTCGGGAACATGAATGGATGATTGCTGGCTTTCTTCAATTCCATCATGATATTGAGCAGAGATTGCTTTTGACCCTTCCCACCCTCGTTGAGTGCTGTATAATTTCGAGTCAGGATGTTTTTGTAGTAGTCTAGCTGAACGTCTGACAACTCAACACGAATGATTTTCTCCGTTTTTGGTGGAATGTCATTCTCAACCTTGTTCTTCGTGCGGCGAAGCATATATGGTTGGATTGCCGCAGTCATTTCGTTGATTTTCTGGCCAGCTTCCGCAGACGTGAGATCCATATCCTCATCAATCTTGATCTTGCCCGGCATGAGAAAATCCATGAGCGCAGAGAGCTCACCAAGAGTGTTCTGCATCGGTGTGCCAGTAATGAGAAGCCGACTGGGTGCTTTGAAATCGAGCAATTTGGCGTAAAGTTGAGATTCGCGATTTTTGAGTCGATGGGCTTCGTCGACGGCCATGAACTGCCATTTAATTTGAGACAAAAATGCCGAATCCTGAAGGATGTACTCGTAGGTCGTAAGGAGTATGTGGAATTTGGCTTTTCGAGTATTACCGTCAGAAAGAAGCTCGTGCTCCCTAATGATGTTTCGGGCTGTCTCATTGCCATTGTACACCACGTAGTTGATATCAGGAGTCCAATAGTCAAACGTTTCGGCCCAGGACGGCATGGTCGAGAGAGGTACAACAACTATGAAAGGGCCTTGCTGCTGTCGATCATGCCGAAGCCAGTTCATGAACGCGACGCTTTGTACGGTTTTCCCAAGGCCCATCTCGTCGGCTAAGATTACGTTGTGTCCTTTCTGCCAATTGTATCCCAGAAAATTGAGCCCTTTCATTTGGAACTCACGAAGCGTCCCGTGCTTGATATACGACGGCTGTTCCTGCAGATGTTCGAATCGTCTTCTCGAACGCGGGTCCGATTCGGCTTTGTTTGATTGGGGTAGCGAAAGGGTACGGTCGAGATACCGATCAATTTGATGCTGTGCAATATTGCTGACCAAGCTAGCGTTCTCCCAGGTGCACGAGTCATAATAAAGTCCCTTCCCTGTGAAGTATTAGTCAACTACGACGTGGGAGACAACAAGCAGCATACATTTAACCAGATACTCTATCTCGCCCTCTTCGTCTTTTCGCTTTCCAATCACCCGATCGACTTTCACGAAGTCTTCAAGAGCATCAGCATCGCGCTCGCGATCTAAATTCCATTTCTCTTTCTCTTCAGGTGGTATGTCTTCGTCCCATGTCATATGGATATCCTCCAACACAACTTTGCGAAAATAATTCTCAAGTCGGCGGATACCCTTGGACGAGGCCAACCCGGCATTCGTCTCCCATGTCGCATGAATGTGAGCTTTGCCCTGCCACTTGATCTGTGATATTGTCAGCATGTAGTTGTGGAAGGTGGACAGACCAGGAGGCAAGGGTCATGCTCACATAGTACTCGAAGTCGTCCCTCCCAGAATTAGTGACGTCTGTGCCTACCCTAGATTAATCGCAGTCTCAGCTGGCCGATCTGGCATACGTACTACTTTTATCGAGTAGCCGGTGGTTTAAGACTGCATCGATAGCTGGTGCATCATCCTCGGGAGTAGCCCAGTAGCTCTGTGGCATGGTATCGTCCTCATCATCGAACATGTCATCATCATCCTCGTTGTAATTCGATACCTTTGCAGACTTTCGGGTTGAGAAGCGTACCTCTCCATGGGCTGGGGTGGTAGCACGGGCGGGCTGGGGCGAGCGGCGTTGGTGCTTCTTTGCGGCTAAAGCTCGACGAGATCCACCGTAGGCGTCTATATCCGACTCGCTATCCGATGGCGACCGTGCGGAGGGCGTATGCTGTTTAGATGCTACAATTTGAGTATTAGTGGTTGAGGATCCTAGTAGGCGTCAATGGCCAAGAGCAAAGTGAGTATCGAGGTACCTTGGTCAGAGACGAGGTGTCTCCGTCGCTTTCGTGGAGGACCACTGTGTATGTCCGAGCCAGAGTCATCATCCTCAGAATCGTCATCAACCTGACAGATGTCGTTAGCATGGTACATTTGGATACTAACAAAAGGGGGCGCTCACAATTTGACGTGATGAGCGAGGTCGACCCTTGCAAGACCGGATTAGTGGTCTGTCTCATGCGTAGAGACCAGCCGACTTACGCTACGTCGCAGGCCATAGAGCTCAGGATCGTTCAGCATATAGTCGTCAGGCTCGAGGCCTGCTTTACGCTTCCGCTGTCTAGGTGAGTCTTCTGACGACGAACGAGCATCGCGGCCGGACCTGGTGTCGCCAATTGGTGGTGTGGCCATGTTGTAGTCAGGATCGTCCGAGCCGAGTGCATCCTCGTCGTGCGACGAACCGGCATCTGAGTCCTGCAATTTGGTATCTCCTCCGGCGTCATATTGTTCGCTATTCGAAAAGGATGTAGGAGCATTCGGGAGATCTATCGCCTCGGAGAGGTCGCTTTCGCTGTCTGGTGTTGGGGCTCCATTGGGCATAGGTCCGGTAGGCGTAGGAGAAAGATGTCCGTTCGAATAGGGGAGATTGGAAGTCGTTGGCACCGCTGTATGATACATCAGGCTGCTCGCTAGTACACCAAGATGTTAGCATTGAACGACGGAGAAGAGCCTTGAAGCAGCCGCGCATTCAGGGCAGGTGGGCAGAGAGTAGGCGACTCAGGAGAAACCGCTTTGAGGTCTGAGGAGCTAGCCGGAGAGATGCAATCAAAGTATTCGATGGGACTATTGATATTGATGATGAAATTGATGAAAAGCAATGTGCAGATGAACAACGGCCCTGCGAGGCTGGAGACGATTTTGACGATAGAGAGTACTCCTAAAATACGTAGCCTTCCATGGAAAAGTCTGAAGAGCTCAGGACAATGTAAGAGGGTATATGTGGTCGACTCCGTATAAGACAATGATGTGGAGGTAGGCACGGGCAGCCCAGTGTTGAGCATAGATGTCGGAAGACTGGTGCATAGACAAAGACAGAGAGGGTCGGTCGACTTACAAGCCATGGCTTGGAGAGCCTTTGTCGACAGGTTCGAACAGTATCTGTGTGGTGATGTAGAGGGTGTGCCGAATGGGTAGGTGTAGGAGGATAATGTTAAAGAAGATCGGCTGAGCAAAGAGCCGCCCTGCCGCAAGCTTGCCAAGCCCCACCCCGCTAAACATTGCCCACTGCACTGGAGGCACACAGTGATTTGCATTTTCTCCTTGCGACATAAACTACTCCTCATTGTGACCGACTTCATACTGTGAATCGGGCTGTCAGACACCGAGAGCTGAACACTACCAGGCCTTATCCTAGACCTTTTTGATCCACTCCTAGCCTGAGCGGACAAGGCCTGATAACTGGACGTGGAAACATTCGCTGAACCACAATGTCCGACAGGTTAACCCGGTAGGTACCCTTTCCCCTTAGACTACGTTTCTGGATGATTTCACTAAGCAGTGTCTGCTCCACGTAGAATTGCTATCGTGAATAACGACAAGGTACGACACTACCAACCTCTGCCTATTCCAGCCTAAGCAACTGCTAATGCCTGTGTCTTCCAGTGCAAACCAAAGGTACTACAACAGCGTCCCACTTCTTCAAACCATGAGCGGCACTGATGTCTTATCCAGAAATGCCGCCAAGAGTGTAAGAAGTCTTGCCCGGTCGTGCGGACTGGCAAGCTCTGCATCGAAGTTTCACCGGAGTCAAAGATTGCCTTCATCTCAGAACGGCTATGTATAGGATGCGGTATCTGCGTGAAGAAGTGTCCCTTTGCAGCCATAAACATAATCAATTTACCTACAAACCTTGAGTCGCAAGTCACACACCGATACTCGGCCAACAGCTTCAAACTGCATAGACTGCCCATGCCGCGTCCGGGTCAGGTGCTGGGGCTTGTGGGAACGAATGGAATTGGCAAAAGCACCGCTTTGAAGATCCTCAGTGGCAAATTGAAGCCGAATTTGGGCCGGTACGATGATCCCCCTGATTGGGAGGAGATCTTGAAATACTTTCGAGGGTCTGAGCTTCAAAGTAGGTTTGCAGCTATATACACTAATAAACCACTGACAAGGTGCAAGACTATTTCACGAAAGTTTTGGAGGATGATCTCAAGGCCGTCGTCAAGCCGCAATATGTAGACCAGATACCCAAAGCCGTCAAAGGGCCAGACAGAACCGTGGAGTCGCTGTTGAAAGCCCGCAATCAAATGGGCAACATGGACGAGATCATGGACGTTTTAGGTAGGACATTTCATCTGACTTATGGGACTAGGCTGATGTTCCACAGAGTTGAACCAAGTAAAGGACAGAGACATCGGCCTGCTGAGTGGAGGCGAATTACAGCGGTTTGCAATTGGTATGGTTTGTGTTCAACAGGCTGATGTGTACGCGAGAAACATTCTGCTCATGCTTGGTCAAGAACTTACGTGTCTTAGCTATATGTTTGATGAACCGTCCTCGTATCTTGACGTCAAGCAGCGTCTCGCCGCCGCAAGAACAATTCGCAACCTACTAAGGCCAGACGACTACGTCATCGTCGTGGAGCACGATTTGTCTGTCTTGGACTATCTCTCCGATTTCATTTGCGTCCTCTATGGCAAGCCGGCTGTCTACGGAGGTGCGTTGTAACATAGATTTTGTTTCTCCCCCTTTTTCCCTTATGGGAGGCGTAAGGCATGCTGCCGATGTACTAACTCTTCGGACATGTCGAACTCCCTAAGCGTACTTTATATTGAACAGATACTGACTATAGCATTACTAGTGGTCACCCTCCCAGCCTCAGTCAGGGAAGGCATCAACATTTTCCTCGATGGCAACATCCCCACCGAGAACCTACGGTTTCGTGATGAGTCTCTAACATTCCGTATTGCTGAAGTAGGGGAAGATTACATGGCCGACAAAGCGATGAGCTACAGCTACCCAGCTATGGAAAAGACCTTAGGTGGATTCCATCTGAAAGTCGAACCTGGGAAATTTACAGACTCGGAAATCATCGTTATGATGGGGGAAAACGGGACCGGCAAGACAACTTTCTGCAGAATGCTCGCGGGCGCGGAGAAGCCTGACGGCAGAGGCTCTGTTCCCCCAATGAACATATCTATGAAGCCCCAGAAGATTACTCCTAAATTCACAGGTACGGTTCGACAGCTTTTCTTCAAGAAAATAAAAGCCTCGTTCCTCAGTCCCCAATTTCAGACGGACGTCTACAAGCCTCTCAAGTTAGACGATTTCATCGATCAGGAGGTGCAGAATCTTTCTGGTGGTGAACTACAACGTGTCGCCATTATCTTGGCTCTTGGAATCCCCGCAGACATCTATCTCATCGACGAGCCAAGTGCATACCTCGATTCGGAACAGCGAATCATCGCCGCTCGGGTGATTAAGCGCTTTATCATGCACGCAAAGAAGACAGCCTTCGTTGTGGAACACGATTTCATCATGGCCACATACCTCGCTGATCGCGTCATCGTCTTCGACGGCCAACCTTCAGTCGACGCAAAAGCTAACACCCCGGAAAGCTTACTTACCGGCTGTAACAAATTCTTGAAGAATCTCGATGTCACCTTCCGCCGCGACCCAAACAGCTTCCGACCACGTATCAATAAATTCAACAGCCAGTTGGACCAAGAGCAAAAACTGAGTGGGAAGTACTTTTTCTTGGAGAATGAGAGTTGAAAAGGGTATCCCAAAGAGCCCACCACTACATAAAGATACCGCTCCCAGTGTTGATGTCGTAAAGACTTCGGGCGCCGGTGAAGGCGCCTGCAAGCGTAGCGCATGTCTCCCTGACGAAGAGGCATGTGCTGATGAAGACGACGATGACCATGACTCACGGCGGCGACGGCGATCTAGCTCCTGTCAATTCCTGTTGTTCTACTGTCCTGGTTTGGCGAAGTTGAGCCCTGGGCATGGTCATCTGGTCGTGTATTGAATTGGTGGGTCAAGCTAGGTGATCGCCGTCTTATGGTGAATGGATTACGATGAGTTGGGAATGAGACACGAAATGTAAAGGGAATGAGCATGCTTTTGTACTTACTCTAGCATGATGAGGAATGATTATTGGATGCACGGAGACATCGTGCATAAAGTCCGCTTCCGTGTTTTGAAATCTCCCATCTCGAAAGCAGGAAAGCCTTTTACGCCCAAGATTGGAAACTTTTGTACTGCGTGCCATAAGCGATTCCTCCTTCTCCAGTTCTTGGGTCTATATTTAATCCCCTTCAGCCTATCTCAAGCTTGAGCTCAGTAATATCTGCGAGCTCTTCCAAGCTCTGGGTCCTAAAGATGGTTCTCTAGTGGCAGGTAAGGATAGGAAACTACGTGCTCTCCTTGATGAGGTCAGTGTATGATTGGTCATATCGTTCCATTTGACTGAGCAGACACTGGCGCCTGTTCTTCACGATTTCAGGTTACATAACCAGCGGTTTAAAGCTTTCGAATATTCACATTGGAGAAGCAGGCCTCTCCTGACTTGGCTGCTCTATGCCCTCCAACGTGTCGAGCCTACCTGGTTCGTCCCGCATGAACTTTGTATTGTAACCCAAAATACAATTGACAATGCTCCAATCACCCTCATGCCCCACCCAGTCACACACCACAATGCCCGTACTCCCATCTCCGACCCCACAATCATCTTCGGGCATGTTGTGCTTCGTGCACAGGAAATCCACAATCGCAGGATTCAGCCTCGCGGCAATCTTATCCGGCCAGCAGCTCTGCTTCCAGAAATTGCTTGCGGTTAGGAAGTTGATGTAGAATGGCTGCTTGGCGTCTGAGCCTGGAGGAGGGCAGACGCATTTCGCAGCCCGTTTCAGGTGATCGATGGAATACTGGATTTTCTTCTCGATCGTCTCTGTCTCCAGTACTTCATAGAAATCTTGGATACACAGATCCCCACTTGGACAAAGAGAGTTCGGCGTATTATCTGCCCACGTATCGGCATTAATGCACCAACCAGCGCCGCCCCATTCGCTATTGAGGCCTTCCTCAAGCCTGAACCGCCTCACCAGTACGATTTTGCCTCTCGCTTCCCCGAGGGTAGGGATGCGAGGGGCGGTGAACCACTTGTTGACATCACCAGCATAATGGTCTCGCATGATGCGACTCAACTGCTCATCAGTAGCGTTGCCCGGCCCCTCGCGCTTGACGGACATGATGACCGTTTCGGACGGGTTCTGCTCTAGGAAGGCAAGGACGTCGTTGACCACGGGGCGAAAATGTTGTGCGCCTCTGAGAGAGATGGGAAAGACGCCGTGGACGAGGATCAGGCCGTCTTTTGCTGGGTCGAGTGGTGATTCGGGCTGTACTCGGATATCGAGGAAGCGGACTCCGTTATCAAGTTGTTGGCGGACGGTAGTGACCTGGCAGCGGACCGAAGGGAGGGCGCGGTGGTGGGTAGGTGAGTTGTGTGTTCCGGGTATGGAGAGGGCGGAGAGGGGAATATCGTCGGATATACCATGCATCCAAGAAGAGGTCCTATAACGGGGAAGTAAAATGAGGTGATGTTGTTCCGGATGGTAAATAGTGGCGTGATCATGACGAGGGTTGGGGGTCAAAGGCAACAGCATCTGGGCTTGGGTTGTTGATTCTATAATGTTGGTTTGATAGAGTTCCCCATCAATGTCAAAGATGATATTCAGTGTCTGTTGTGGCACTTTTGCGGGCTTGATGTCGGCTTTACATCTTTCCAGAGGTGGGAGAAGAACGGAAACGTCTTCCAGATGGCTTGTTGGAGGATTAGCGTCCGCAGGTGTAGACCTGAAAGATGTGAAATTGAAACGTCCTCCGATTGTCGTGTGCTGTAGGTCTTGTATCTCGTAATGCTTGACCGTGATGGGAGTTGAGGTAAGGTTACGGATAGTCATTGGAGACGAGGCCATGGCTGATAATGAGGGCAGAATGTCTCTGTGGCAAGCGAATGATGCTCATCAGATAAATGAGATGTATTGTTTTCGAAAGGAAAATCGCATTCAAGAGAAGATAAATAGCAAGCAAAAATGCAAGGAGCAGCGCGGCGGTTTACAAGATCAATACAGCTTAAGCAGGAACAATATCACTCATTTTACGACACTTTGAGATATTCGTAGAAATGACATGCATGCAAACGAATGAAAGCAGGTTTCGTGTCGTTGGCGCTTTAGGTGGCGTGGTGCGTGGTGGGAAGTGGGCTTGGTGGGCACGTGGGCACGTGGGGTGATCAAAAGCGGAATTTATTCCGCCCTGCCTGCGAATAATCTTTTCGACCTCTCGCACTCTGAACCAGCGACAGAATACTTTTACCCACCACAAACCTGCCCAGCATACAGCTGCAAAGATGTCTCGCGAAGCCTACGTCGCGCCAACTCTCCAACCCCAGACCTCCCTCGCCGCGATCAGCGATCCTACCACCCAATACCTCTGCGGCGAATGCAACAGCAAGGTACAGCTGAAGAAAGGCGATCCCATACGATGCAAAGACTGCGGACATCGGGTGCTGTATAAAGAGAGGACGAAGAGGTATGGTGATAGTGGCAATTCGGGGGACGTTGGTGGTTATGCTAACCCTTCGGGTGATAGGATGGTGCAATTTGAGGCGCGGTGACAAGAGGACAGGAGCAACATGGGGCCATGGTGTAGTATGGGGAAATATGGGGCACAGGAGGCGGGACGACATTACGAATTTCATTTCGCTGGTGAATGCATGGATCCCAGGGTTCGAGATATTATTGAGGCTCCGAGCTGTCAGATGGGTCAGGAAGTAATCTTTCAGAGCAGCCTTCGATGGACAGCTATGCCAATTCGCCGTGGCGACCTTCAATGATGTCGTATAGCCGGATAATATTCCCTCGCAGGTCGATGCTCTCGGGCTTCATGACTGTCTATTCAGACCCCCAAATCGCTGGAACTGAATGTATGTACCCACCAACAACAGTGCGGTCCAAAATCTATTGCAGCGTTCTCGAATCCTTGAACACAGACATCATTCCCCTGAGCGCCAAGTTCGAATCTTAAGTATCGTTCAGAGAATTGCCCAGCTTCGTATGCTTCCTTTCTGGCTTCCAAGCGCTCCTCTTCCGTTGGATGGGGCAGCTTCCTTCGAAGGAGGTTTGCGGGTATTCTCTTTCGTTCGGATGCCTGACCCCCGCCCGACTTGAATTCAGTCGGTGGAAACAACAGTGGCCTGTCGTCTTGGCAACACCAAAAGCCTCGAGAATTGCTTAGTGAGATGTTCACTCAGAGTATCAGCAGTTTGGATGTCGAACGTACGTCGTGTGAAGCCTCAATGAGCAACATCGTGGTCAAACTAGCTGTGGAGAGTCCGTACCCCTTGCAAACTATCAATGGAGGACCGCAGCGCTCCTCTCCAACTCGTCATTGTCAGAGGGGTAAACGTCCCTAGGAAATGGAGCTTCACCAGCCTTGCTCTTTGCGTGGAATTCAATTTGACGGCTATCAAGTCTTTGAATGACGGGCCATCGTCGAAGGAGAGGTGGTATTCTCCATAATTTCGGCCTCCCTTCCTCGTAGACCCGACTACAGACGCCCAGTGCTCAGGGGTGTAGCCTCTGCTGGGAACCTTCATATTCCAGCACAAATGCCCTGAAGCGATCATTTCTTGACTGATGTTATCCAAAGGCGACTTTGGGATATATGACTCTATCTTCACGGTCTACGGGTTCTACTAGGGTGCTCGCATACTGATACTGGCCCTCCGAGTCCTGTATGTTGTATGGGGCAGACTAAATCCATCTTCGTATGAGGCATCCTTGAGACTCGATACGCCTAGTGCTTTGAACCCTGTGGGACGCAGTTGAATGGAGAATCAATACCTGTATTCCGGAACTGATATGAAGCAGCTGCCAACCCACTATGAATGTGAAAACTGTGTTGCGTGGTTCTGCAGGAAGCCTGGATAGACGAGAGGCTATCGTAACAAGCGGTACTATATTATTGAGTAGCGGACTGGAAGGGTGTCAGTAGCTTACATTGCCTCAATTGACATCGAGAGCAATACAGCGACAGCTTTCGTCTTCTGGTGTTTGAGAAGCTCCTCATCCCATAGTTGGGTCAAAAGCGTTCCATTGGAGCCGCCTGGCATATCAAATAGAGCGGTTACTCCAATTTCACCCAGTCCAGGAATTGTTTGAGTACGTCTGCATGGCCAATCAGATGTTGCGTTCCTCAAGGAGAGGTCGGAGATCTATTCTTACCAATGCAAATGGCTACTCTCTGACCCACAGGCCTACAAAAACTTGTCTATCGCTTGCGGTGCTGAAGCTTGGAATGAGCCAACTGTCGCTGGGGACATACCAGGGTGATTGTTAGCTTCGCAGCTTAAGATCTCTTTAGATCAGGCGCTTGGTATTTGGAGCAGGTTGTTAAGACGTTTGCATGCAGCAATTGAGGTTGGAAGTAAAGTAGTTCTACTTTCGGTAGAAGGGTTCACCCGGAAGAGGCGCATACCTGGAAGAGGCGCAGTCTACAGGGCTACAGAGCTACCGCAATAAAATTTAAATATAATTATAGTTCGGTTGATTGATGGAGTTTAATGGTAGGATATCAGGGATATATATTCTAGCGCTAAGAACTACTAGTAGCCCTGTAGGGCTGCGCCTCTTCCAGGTATGCGCCCCTTCCAGGTGAACCCTTCTAGCGTCAAACTCTAAAATGGGCGAAGACTCTGTGACTTTGGCTTGTGAACTAAACCGAAACGGACCCTATATATTCACCATTCGATACTTCAACACTCAATCAAGATCGCTTAGGGATGTCTTCGCTGACATGGCCTCCCCGCCTCCGTCTGTGCCCCGAATGCCTCCATCGCCTCACCCGCAAATCCACCTCGTCCTCTTCATATAGTTATTTCTCCACCGTCTCAGCTATTGCCCCAGCACCACCAATCCACCAAATGGCCACGTCCCCGCCCCCGATCACCAGATTCTCACCTTCGCAACCACCCTCTCACAAGCCTCCGGAGTACCGCAAATCGCAACTTCACCGGCAATACACCTCTCTGCTCCGATCCACGCCTCTCATGCTTCTCTTCCAACACAGCAATCTCAAAGCTACAGAATGGATGTCTATACGGCGCGAACTGCAAAGCGCTCTCGCGGCCGTGGACGTGAGCCTCGATACGAGCCTTGCGTCCCAGATCAAAGTACAGGCGATACAAGCAGGTATATTCGAATCCGCATTGCTGGTCGCGGAATACTACAATCCAGAGCAACATACCGGCCCATCCATACCTCACCCAACCGACCCATCAACTCAGTCGTCTGCTTCTGTAGGGAACCATGTACCGAATCCCAAAGACCCAACCTTTACGCACTTCCTCTCCAGCACAGCCCACGATGCCGTTTCGAAACACAAATACACTCATGCTCTTCGTCCTCTCTTCTCAGGACCTCTTGCAATTGTGACGTTTCCAACTGTGACGCCCCAGCATATGCGTGCTGCCCTTAGCATCCTCTCTCCCAAAGCCCCGACTTTCGCCGCCCCGACACGGAGAGCAAATCCAGGCTATTATGACGCGAGCGTGCAAGCTGGTTTACAAAAGCTGTTATTACTTGGAGCGAGAGTAGAAGGAAAGGTATTCGATCAGGAGGGGACTAGATGGGTTGGAGGTATAGAGGGAGGGATGGAAGGCTTGCGAGCACAGCTCATACACCTGTTATCCTCTGCGGGTGCAGGTGTCACCGGAGCTTTGGAAGGCGTTGGCAAGAGTCTTTGGTTTACCGTTGAAGGAAGGAGAGTAATGCTGGAGGATGAGGAAAAAGGAGACAAGAAAGAGGAAGTGTGAACTCGTGCCGGCCTTCGTTTGTACATACATAGCACAGAGTTGGAAGATCGTGATGATCTAGAACTGCATAGCATTCTCATGGCGTCGAGGTGGGGATCTAGCTGGACCCCAAAATGCCAATTGTGGACTCATGGCTCTAAAACGCCGTCGCTGATGCCTTCCAAAATGCCATAGCCATCCCGTTACCTTTACAGTTATTTTCATGCTCATGACCGGCTTTCCCGACCTGCGCGCCACTTGTCCAATGCCTCCTGCCATCCCAACCCAGAGTCTCCACACCTCTCCGATACGAGAGCCCAAGTTCTCGATCTTATTATACTCTCCACGCTTCTCTCATTCCTGATCAAATTGGCCAATACCTCCGTCCTAGCTTCTCGTGGGAAAAACCTGCCACTATACGGATCCAGCCGCTCATCGACCACCCGATCTCTCTCCTTGGCCGATTCAATCTCCTTTAGTGCAAGATCTGGATCGTTCGGATTCAGCGCTACACTAGCACAGTAATTGAGTACATCTGATCGTGTCTGCCATGATTGGAACAATACGTCATCTTTGAAGCTCTGGCAGGCTTCTGGGTCCGTGGGCTGTCTTTCGACTGGTCTTAGTTGGCGTTCTGAGGTAGAGGCTGGGTCCCATGGCTTTCGAGAGGGCGTCATCAAGGCGTTGAGATTCTGGACTATCGAATCATCAATTAGGCCGCGCGATACTCGAAGAAAGTCTGGCGAGAGATGTGTGGTTAGCTACGATTGATCGAAGCCAAGATGGACTCGACAGGTCGCACCTCTCAGCGCGGTCTGGTTGAAGCAGAATTGGGGCGTGAGACTCGGTCTGTCAGGCGGCGCTGACATCTTCTTTCTGACAGCCGGGCTCACTGCCGCCACCTGCTCGCTCTGCTTCTCACTCTTCGCAGTGGCCCAAAATATTCCCGCCACCTTGTTAAAGGACAACTAAAACGTTGATAGTAAGTATAATGGCAATTGTAATTAATATATATGTGCAATTTGCACCTCCTCCAGGCTGAACGGCACCTCTATAAGCGGGCAAAAATGATATAAGTAAAGCACGGTATCATGAGCTTCCTGATGATGCTGCCAAGTGCTAAGCGCGGCGCTTAGATCTAAGTCTCGCGTCGCGACTAGTCCTAGATCGCGCCATTGACGCGCAATGAGATCGTGCGTGAAATGATTTGGAGCATTTGACATCAGTTTGGTTACGTGAACGCCATTCCTCTTACTTTACTGGAGACATATCAAAACACTACACATGTGATTGGAGAACGTAGCTGCTACCGCTGAGTGAGCACGAAGGCTTTCTCTGCAACGTTAGGAAAAAGAAACTCACACAAAAGCGACTCATCGAAAATCCCTTTCGCTGCGGTAAATGTTGTAGTTCAGCACCTTTTCAAAATAGAAGTACAAGATCCCTTTCTATTGGGACCTAGATTCCTTAGTTGCTGGAAGCGGCATTCGTCATGCCAGAGATAGGGGAAGGTTGGTAGTCATTCCCAAATGCATGAAATTTTAATACTAATCGGAGACTTAACCTAGTCGCTCGTGTGGTACACTACATTCGCAAGAATCTAGTTGGCAGAACATTGGCCAAAGTCATTGCGGAGAAAGATGAAAAAGTGTTTGGCACAGTGGGCACCTCGGCGGAGGAAATCATGAAACATCTAACGGGCAAAAAAGTCGTCGATGCTAGACAGCAGGGCAAATACTTTTGGTATGTTCTTGGTTTTGATAACTCGTTTCCTGTGTCCCAGCCAAACCTGCCTGCTTCCTAGATTGTAACGAAGTTCCTTAATTCAAGTCTTTGCGAAGTTTTGTTGCTCATTTTCCTAGCATAGTTCTCGATATTTTTCGCGTAGATTTCCAATATGTTACAACTTCTCGTAGCGTGAAGTTAGTCACCTTATGCTAAAGAACTTACAGGATGGTGATGTCCTCACCTCCACATCCTTTGATGCATTTCGGCATGGCGGGCTGGTTCAAATTCCGCAACGAAGAAACCTTCTACTACAAACCTAGTAAAGTCGAAGATCCCATGTGGCCGCCCAAATACTGGAAGTTTGCCGTCGAGACTGCAGAAGAGCCAAGATGCGAGGCCGCATTCGTTGATTTTCGGAGGTTCGCCAGGATCAGACTGATCGACTGTGCGGCAGGAGATATTAGAAGTTTATCTCCTTTGGCTGAAAATGGCCCGGATCCAGTCATCGACAAGCATATTTTAACGGAAGAGTGGTTGACCGCGAAGCTGGGAAGTAAGAAGATTCCTGTCAAGGCGTTGCTATTAGATCAGGCCAATATCAGTGGTATTGGTAACTGGGTTGGGTAAGTCTACATTTCTGCTCATGCCTTGAACCGTGCAGCCCGAATCTCTAACTCCTTCAGCGATGAGATCCTCTATAACGCCAAGATACATCCCGAACAGTATTCCAACACCCTAAGCCCCGCTCAAGTGAAACAGCTCCACAAATCCATTCACTACATTTGCAACTTCGCTGTCGACCATCTCTCGGATTCTACCACCTTTCCGGAAGAATGGCTCTTTAAACACCGATGGGGTAAGGGCAAGAAGAATAGCCCGACCATTTTACCGAATGGTGCCAAATTTGTACATCTGAAAGTAGGAGGAAGGACGAGCTGTGTAGTGCCGAGTGTACAGAAGAAGACTGGACCTGTTGCTAAAGATGTGGATGAGGATTTTGATGGGGATGAAGAGGATGAAGATGAGGAGGAGAACCCGCAACCGAAAGGTGGGAAGAAGGCTTCGAACGCGAAGAAAGACAAGGCAGACGAGTCGCCGGCTAAGCCTGCAAACAAAGCTGCGAGGCGCGAGAAAGTTGGTGCTAAGCAAGAAGAAGGGTCTGCGGAAAATGGAGCCGGTGCAAATGGAGAGGCAGACGGGGAAGGGGACAAGCCGGTCACGAAAGCCAACCAGAGCAAAAAGCGTAAAGCCAAAGGCGAGAAAAAGACTGAAGACAACGGTATCTTAAAAGACGAGAACACAAGTGACAAGGAAAGGAGACCGGCGAGCAAGAAGCGAAAGTCAGCTGTGAAAGCCGAGGCCGACGGTGTAGATGCAACGTCCAAAAAGCAGAGAAAGGCAAAGGTCGAAGTCAATGGGACTAAGAAAGAGGCTCCAGAAGAAAGTAGTGGAAGGCGGAGATCGGGTAGGGTGAGAGGTAAGAATCTATGATTTATCCACAGTGAACGGTATGCTGTATATAATGCATCCTTGGCGGAGGAGCGTTGTACATATTTGGATCTTGATATGGCTGTAGAAGACCATATTCTTCCGGGGCCCAAACATTTAGGAGTATGTAATCGTCTCCCAGCCACTGTTGAGATTTACGAGCATCCCTTTCCTGATGAGAGTATATCCGGCCGGACAGGACACTCTCAGCGGAACTTTCTCATGTATGATCGAATACCTCAAGGATATGGCAAGGCCCAGCAACTTAAAGCCCACGCTCGACGAACTACAAAGCCTCTGCGTTAGATGCATCAAGTGCAACGTATCATGCCTCTTCTTCAGCTTTGACGGCTCCAATGCACATTTATCACCCTTCTCAATGTTGACGTCGACCTCTTTGCCTATTCAGAAAGAGGTGCGGCAAAAGGCTCACGATGGCTGGCACTATTCTAGAGCACTACTTCCAGGGATCCCAGGGCATAGACACGTCCAGCAGTACTTCGAAATGCCAATCAGCTTCCATCTTGTTTTGATTGATGAGTCGCTCCATTGCGTGGTTAAACGTTCTGTTCGATTCTCCTGGAAGCTTTCGAAAACCTCTGCACAATTATTTCAAATATGTGCTTTCTCGCGCAATACCTTCATGTGAACTTTGGGTTACAGGAATCTATAGTATGGCATGATTCAGCAGTTATGAAGTCGCTAAGACAGGTGAGGAGCATTCCCTGCGATTGTGTGACTATTTTTGTGAGTGGAGCTTGCTGTAAGTCAGGATCTGTTTACATTATACGGGGAAGTCATTTCTCTTCTGCCAGTCATTTTAATGGATATTCATCATGTCTGTAGCCTTAGCAGATATCGCCAAGGGCTCATAGTGGGTCTCGATCGATGTCCCAAATCTCGACGCGAATAATATTTGAACGGTGGGTTTCAGCGAGAAGAAGCCGGCCAAGAGCGGTTGTTAAATCTCTCCACAATATTTGTCCACACCATGTACAGTGATTGATCATTGGTAAGTCCTTCAGAATCCTTCTATACTGTAATATTGATACACCTCTCCATTGCCATCCCCAGCATCCCTCAACCACAACTCAGCTTTCTTAAGACTGCTATCGTGCTGCTCATTTAGCTTACCCACTCATTGCCAGTTCTCCTCTACTACTACCCCAACATCGCCTGCCTCCGGCGAAATTGAGCAAATACCACTCATCCGCGCTGAGTATAATTCTCTGATCATGTCAAAAGGAGCTAACAGAAGATGCTCATCAAAGCAGTCTCAAACAGTCCCCCACCTTCCCCAAAACTCATCTATAGCCAATTCCATCTTTGAGCCGAAAACCATCTTAAAGAAAAAGCTCCCAACAACTTCCGTTCCCTCCAACCCTTTTTTCAATAAAAGTGAAAGCTCATTCACATCTCTCACAGCCCTCATCAAATGACTCAACGCACACTCCACCCTCTACTTCCACACGAATACTCTCGTAAATTCGCAGACTTCCTAAAAAACCATACAAATCATAGAGACTTCACGGAATTCCCCTCAACCCTCGGAATCGTGCTTGGTCGGCTCGAGGACTATGCTCCCAATCCTTACCTTATGCAGCTTTCCTCTAGCAGCATCCTACCGATGAGACGTGGGCTTAGACCGATTGCTTCCATAGTTGACGAGGAAAGGCTGCTGACGCTAAGCGCATGACTGGAGAGAGGGACAGGGTCCTCTGACCTCGAAATGATCAGAGATAATTATGTGATGGAGAGTATGATGCAGATAGGAGGTGCGACAATCCTGGGAAAGATTATGCAGCCATCGCAAGGACGTTCTCCTGCAACCAACAGCAGTTATATGCGAAGAAATCATGAAAGGAGCTCGGGCTCATGAACATATTTGGATGTCGCTGTTTAGTGGTGTTATTTCGTGTCGTAGCCCTAGATAACGCTACTTACCCAGCCCATGCATAGGCATTGTACGCATGGCTGAGCTATATTTTCTCTCTTCTCCAGACCGTCATATCCCCCAGGATTGAGTGTATGCCCAAGACTGGCGCCAACAATGCAAAGAGACGCCTATAACCGGCCCATATGCCAACCCAATCCCAAGTCCCAGACGCTGCGTGTAAGCCTCTGCAAAAATCCTACCAGACCCATTGATGTACTGCAGATGTTCAAGGACGTATTTCTGGGGGCAGAGGCTCGTCGGACGAGTTCGTGAGCGAAAGGTATGCGGTCCAAGCGATGCCAACCGTCGAAACAAAAGGCTATGTAGAGGGTCAGCCAAGTGCCAAGCGAAACGCATGTGAGATGCTCACGATCTGAAACTGTAGAGGAATCACCCTGAAATTGAGGATTTGCACCGCAGGCCAGATGATAAAGTTCGCCTTCAGTGCGGGCAAGTACACGTCCTGAAATTTCCGTGCCACAGCTCGTCGTCCGCCACCCTCCGTGACAGTCATGAAGGTGAAGAAGCAAGCCAGACCAATGGGGGCAAAGATCAACTGATCAAAGCACACCCTCTGAAACACAGGCATCGTCGCACTCTGTTTCGTGATCGGAAACGCTCTCGTCAGGAACGCAAACCACTGAAACTGCACCGGCGACATTATGAACCCGTAGGACATGAACCTCGTCAGCCGTTCAAAGTCGAAAGGTGGGGGGCCTGATGTGCGGTGTGGTATGAGGAAATCGGAGGCATATGGGCTTTTCTCGTCATAATCGGGCATCTCAATGCCATCTGATATGTCTCTTCCCAAGGCAAGGTTCCGTTTTGACTTTGCTCGGATCGCTGTGAGAGATTGGGCCACCGTGTCTGCTATTCCTCCTAGGACCTGTTGCAAATCAATCTTTAGCAACCATCTGTGCTTTTGTTTTCCCAACACTTCTGTATAGGTAGACGTACGGCATTTGTGACCATGATTGTAAGGACTGTGTGATCTAGTCAGTTGCTGGTGAGAATTCTCTAAACTTGGTCATTGACCATACCTGGCTTGTCAGCATAGTAGGTATTGAACTTGGCTATCAGCCTCGAGACAATGACCATCTCGATAAAGAGTGCGAGTGCGTGTAGGAGAGGCTAAAAATAGTAAAGAGGAGTTAGTGCAAATGTACTGATGTTGGGCAGATGAGATGTCGTGCAACGGATCGCTTCGTGGATGTCGTGAAGTCTTGAGATGGAATGGCGGAAGGCACGCACCACTCGACCATAGAGGTATCTGCTATTGAGGGTGTCGAGAACTCTCCGCCGGGTTGAATCAATCATTTTTGTTACTGAAACAATGGAAGTGCCCCAATTTGGAATGGGGGGTGGGAGACGGATGGCTTAGATGGTATTGGGCTTGGAAGAGATGCAGCTCAGCTCTGTCGCAAACTTGCAGATGTTGTATAGCAAAGAGATCATGGAAGATGATAAAGTGAAGTAATTTTCGGACAATAAGCAGGCAGTCGCAAGTGGTCGAAGTCGCCTTGTGGCGCAAGGAAGGGCTCCTCTGACGCTACTACTAGATTTGTTGGTTTCACGAGGCGCTTTGACGTTGTTCCCTCGTTCGTTCACCTCGAGCCAGCCATCACAAGACATCAATCCAATTGTTTGAAAGACCACGGCCTTTCAGATCCTGTGACTGTGTGCTCTTGCATGTCCACCTTGAACGGAATGCTGTCATGATCGTCGACACAGATGAGTTCCTGAAGAGCTCGTCGCTGGAAGTGCTTGTACCTGAAGCTACTGATGTCCAAATTGAAGAGCTGTTTCAGCACAAGACCGAGAACAGTGACAATGTTACCTCTACTGCCGAGCGTAGGAGTCTTCTGTATTTTGGTATGGATCTTAGAGTAGCCAAAAGTTTCACGGTCTCACTCATTCTTAGGTACGTGTTAGATGAATCCATAACGGCCTACATCCTCCTCCGGACCCCGAATTTTGATGAAGCCAGTCTCAAGGCCCACTTTTCCCGGCTCGCCATCAGTCTAGAGGTACAGGCATATGGCTTCCCGTCCCGACCTTCGAGTGAACAGAACACGTCGAACGAGAGCTCTCCATCCCGTAATGAAGACACACTATGGTCTGGCAGTATCGACACCTCGCAACATCCATTGATGATACCCCAAGGGAACGAGGAACGGCACTCGACCGAGCATGTGCTAGCTATCTGGAAAATAACGCTTCCTTTGAGTGGGTCATCATACAACTATTACACTCAAAAGACTGCTCATTGATAGTGGCTAGGCCGGCCGCGGATGCGACTACAGTCACCCACAATTGTCATTAAGCCTACTGCGATACTTCGGCCAAGCAAAGAGGAGATTAGCAACAGATCCAAAGATCCATACTTGCCAAGCGGCGTCGCAGCATCCACCAACTTGTTGGAGTCTCTGAAAGGTGACGTAGCCACACATGGGGCGAAACCAAGCCTCTCCGCAGCCAGGCTGTCCCGAATAAGTCCGGTTGGCAGTGATGCAGATGCCACTGATCGAACCATTATGATTAGCCCACAGAAAGCATTCCGTGCACTCCCAGCAGTCTCGAGTCGAGTTCGATATTCACGTGCGAATGGTCGAGTGGGAAAGCCTTCCATCATCGCCTCTCTCGATATTGAAACCGCTCCGTTCTCGAACGAGATCGTGAACCTCACGGCTGTCGACATGGTACTATCAGATGGTTCTGCAGAAGATCTTGGGAAATCTCTTTTACAATTACTGCCTCTCAGGTGCCAACCGAAAGACAATCCTGTCTTCCTGTTCCGTCTTACACCCCATGAGACTACATCAGACAGTCCCAACCAAACCTCGGCTCGGACTGTGCTCGTCACAGTACATGCTACCGTTCTTGTCTCGTCACATTGTCAGCCCAAGATTGAGATGCGATGGAAGACTGGAGTTGACTTTGCGACCGCATTGAATCCAACATATGGCGCCCCCGGTCAATCGATGCAGAGACATAGAAGACCTAATAATCTTTCGAGGACGCTCTCAAATAACAATCTTAACAATATGTCTGCGCCAAGTCGGGAACCAGATTTGGCTTTTGAAGGAACTTGGAAACAGCAACGAGCAGTGTTGGTCAGCGACTTTGGCGTCTCCGTAACCTTCACAGCACCGAGAAGGGTCCAAGTCGGACAGCCCTTTTCCTGGGACGTCCTGGTTGTTAATCGCTCAAATAAAACACGGCAACTTGCTCTCACGGTCCTGCCGAAGCAGAATAAGGGCTCTACGACAGGTCACAAGTCTAATACTCCATCGGTACCAGCCATTAACCACCTAGACGTAGGCGCTGTTGATGCAGTGATCGATGAGCGTTCGCTTTATGCAATGCAGGGTAATAAGGTTGTCGATCGAGGGCAGGTGATCAGTCTGAGCACCGATGTCAAGATTGGGTTTGTTGTAACCTACGCTTGTTATCTCATCATGCTGACACCGTTCCCAAGCCCTCTAAACCCAGAATCTTGTGTCGACGTTGAGCTGAAGTTGCTTCCACTGGCCCGGGGATACTTGCAACTTGAAGCGGTAAGGCTGACGGATCTGGTATCGAACGAGTCCGCAGATATTCGAGATTTGCCAGATATCATAGCTGAAGAAGCGGCTGTCAAGGACTGAAAGAGGAGTCGCCGAAATTCATTCTTCGACTGTACATATGAGATCACCAAATGCTGGTGCAGATCCTTAGATTGTAGAGTATCAATGAATGGAACCACGTCCTGACAGCGTTCCAATGTAGGGGGATGGGGGATTTGAAGTATGTTATGCTGGCATCAAACGCAAAACGTGTCGAAGGGAAGTAGGAGGAGCAATTGCATGATCGCTAGGGGTTCGATCTATAGCTAGGTAGTTGGGACAAAGGACTAAGCTACCATGGGTAGATGAAACGTTGACACAATGTATGTATGTGTCCCGTTTCTGAGGTAATCAGTATACTATTCTCCTACCATCCACCCCTTTATGGCTGCCACTCATATCCACTTCAAGCATTGATGTACCTCTTGTTGGGGCGAAGGATGATTTGAGAATTGTTGTATTTTATATCATACTTAATATGTGTGTATCTTTCCTGATCACATTTCAGAGCAAAAAGTGGCAAGGGTATCCTAACATTAGCGCTTGTGTAATGGCTAGGTATGGATAGTGAAGAAGAGGTGGAAAGGAGATGCTTGCAAGTGATAATCCATTGATACGTTTGGTGATTTTTTGATGGCAGGCTAGTGTTAGTGGTAGGTACGTCGTGCAGCTGTTCTTTGAGATACGAATTATTTAGATGAGTGTTGGCGCTCTTTTCGCTGTTTCCTTGCTTTTTGACAGGTACTGAAGGGTGGTGTTTGTTGGTATTGGGAAGGTGAAGAAGATGGTGGTGATGGGAGAGGAAGCGATGGCTTCAGTCCTTCTTGACCTCTGGAGCAGGTAGCTCGATCAAGGAGAATAGACTGGCAATGAATCATTAAACGAAGAAGCTGAGAGCTAGCCGGAGCGAACGACACAGCGATCTGTTATCGAGATCTAGTAGCAGAGTTAACATAATGTATGGATATGTTTTCATGAATGAACATCTTCTAGATGCGACGGCATCTTGCAATATACAGCGCACTTCTAGGCCGAAGATAGACTGGCATTGTTTATACAGTACAATAGAGGAGAGTTTGCACGCCAAAGGCTAGAATTTCACGTCTCACTATGAGCTTTAGAGGAAGATATGATGTCACGCATGCTATGTGCGAGGCTGTGAGCTACACAGGGCTCAACATTCAGACTGCATGCTCGGGCACAGCATATTCTGGTGAGAAGTCTCTGTCATTGTCGATGGGTTCTGGGAAAAAAAGCAGCTCAGAAGCTCTTCTTGCTTGATAGCCATGGATCGCAAGAGCATCTGATACGCTACCACGAACCATCTCTTCTCTGACGCGGCCACTTGAATGTAGGAGGACGTTTGGCTGTTTGTAGATGGGTGTTATCCTAGGATGCGTTTGAGATATTTGATCACAAGCGGTATGATAATGCGAGCGCAGCAGACTGACTAATGACTAATGCGAGATAGTTGTGGTCGTCTTTCGAGCCTTCGGTCTCATTCCTTCGATGTTTGACGATTAAAACTGTTTCTGTATCGTGCTTCGTTGCTTTATACTTGGCAAGAACTTCATACTCAGCCTCAGTATAGCCCATTGGGTTTATCCATAACAGAACCATAGATCCGGGATCGAGTCGAACAGTCTCGACAGCTCAGCTGCGCCACTTTCGAGCCTGAATGGTGAAGCAAAATTTTAGAGGCTGATGTCTGTAGTGCTATAAATTGTGACCCCGATTCACCATCGCCGCATCAGAATATTAAAGGCTGCTGGAGGCTCAAATCGCGTACTAATCTTTGCATGAAAGGAATATGCACGTGGGATCGACTAAGTTGTTCTGTAGAAAGTTTTGGAATGCGAGTCTGTTGTCTTTTCTCTGTACATTATCTCATTGGATAGTCTCTGTGGTTGACGGTGTTGAGTGCAGTAGGATAACATGAGTCCTTGTACCATGTTCCTGGGCCTCATTGGTTGTGTTGGATGCATCCTGTTTCAGATAACAAGCTGAAAAGCTAGAGATGACAAGGGATTCAATTCTTCAAGTGTTCAGGAAGGCTGAGTCCGAGAACCCCATGGTTTATTGACCATTGTACAAGGACTATTTCTCGCCAGAATTAGAGCTGGATGTGTTGCAAGCCGCACTGAATCAGCAAACACATTAGATAAAAAGGTTTATTGACCATTGTACAAGGACTATTTCTCGTCAGAATTAGAGCTGTATGTGTTGCAAGCCGCACTGAGTTAGCAAACACATTAGATAAAAACTCGCCCACCAGGACATTTCCATCTATTGACTTCCCTGAGATCTAGAAAAATGCGCTCTCGCTACCTTCCCATCGAACTTTGCCCATCCGCCACATAGATTAGTATAGCCTTCTCACAGCATGCATTCTGTTGTCTGTTGGGCCTGTCCGCTGCCCTGCACAGTGTCAGTGCATCCCCAATCCGCAGCAAGGCAATAGCGGCGTTTTCATCGCAAGAGATGGTCAGTAATCTCACCCTCAATCCTTGCATGAATAGAAGCTCAATACATGAGTTTAGAGACTGCTACGATGACGATGGAAGCGGTTGACTATCTTTCTTACATTCCATTTTGCTTTTGCTCCTTCCCTGTCTTCCATAGATCGGCTTGAAGTGGAGGGCAATTATCGCCGAATGTGTGCTGCTTAGAGTTTCGTCAATCTAGGGTTTTGGTGAAGCAATTGATGAGGTAAATACTCCCCAAACTCAGTCGTATTCATAAAATATGACAGTACTGGCAGGTCAACTTCCATAGACGATCTGACGGCATAAGTTCATCCAAGATGCAGGAACGAGACACGCAGCTTTCTGAAAAGCCCACAGCTGAACAGGCATAGTAGACGGTACTAAGTCTACAGGAGCTCAATTGTAATACATCACAAGATGCGTATGCCATGACCAATGGGCAGAGGTGTGACCATCCCAGTCGTGTCATCGAGTTGGTAGCCTTGCTTCGAGTTAAGGCGAGCAAAAGGCTGATGGGTACATTCATGATGATTCCCCCAGCCATCGGAACTGAACGATAAGTCGCGAAGCCAGGGATGTCAACGTTCAAAAGCGTTGACCATAGGGAGTATTCGCCCGACAGCGAGAAACGTCTCGGGTCTCTTTTCGATCACGTCAAAGTCAAGGCAGATGAGAATAGCCGGGTTGTGGTACACGGCTGGTTTGCACCAGTAATTGTAGTATACAGGCGAGCTGTTCTACCAGTGTTTAATGAGGACTCTGGGCCAAGATTCTTAAGTTCGGGAAGTATGAAGATGATCGATGCATTGGCAATTGTAATTCTCGGGCGTTGACGTGGAGGCAACGCAGAACATGGCGCCGGCTTGACTTGTGCTTGCAGACGAGAAGCAAGCAAATCGTGATAGTACACTACGTGAAGTGACACGATTGTGTCCCTGTTGGTGTTATCTTTCGGAGCAAAGATTGTTACGGTTGAGGCGGCATCTTCCGTTGAGCCTCGCCTGGCCCGAAAGAAATTAGATCCAACATCTTCGTCTATCGCAGAGCCATATTCACATTTTTCTTCACATCAAATCAGTCGAGGAGAATTACAAGGATCTATAAGAGGCTTGCGCCTCAGCTGTGCCAGACATGAATGGCACCAACGGTGTTGCGGCACCCCCTGCCCTCTGGTCTGAAGCCCGTAATGCTGAAGGTCGTGTCTACTACTACAATACCGTGACCAAAGCAACGCAATGGACCAAGCCTACCGATTTGATGACGCCAGCAGAGGTAGACACCTCAGTCTTTATTCAGTGCCATTCCTTGAGCTGACCGTGCGTAGCGGGCCTTAGCAAATCAGCCATGGAAAGAATACACGGCCGAAGGGGGAAGGTAATCGATTATGGCTACAAAGGAGCTCATGCAGTCACTGATATATCTCCCGTGGCATAGAAAATATTGGTACAACACCGAATCGAAGCAGAGCTCATGGGAGATGCCAGAGGTGTACAAGAATGCGATAGCTCAGACTGCTCCGACACCCAAGCCTTCTATGCCGTGAGTCTTCTGGAAATGCCTTTTTCACGGACGCTGACTTGCTGCCAGAGCCCCTCAGTTTGTAGCCGGCGGCACGGCTTCGTTCTCGTCCTATCCTCAGCAGCGCGACAGAGACGATCACGGTGAGCGCGCTGGGCCGGATCGACAAATTGGCTATGGAGATACAAATGGTGTGAAAGGACTCTCCACAAACGCTCAAGACAGCGCGCCTGAATATCAGACATTTGAGGAAGCTGAATCAGCTTTCATTAAACTCCTGCGGAAATCCAATGTACAGCCCGATTGGACCTGGGATCAAGCAATGCGAGCGACCATAAAAGATCCTCAATATCGAGCTCTAAAGGATCCAAAGGATAGAAAGGCGGCATTCGAGAAATATGCGGTGGAAGTCCGGATACAGGAGAAAGATCGCGCAAAAGAGAGGCTTGCGAAGCTGCGCGCAGATTTCGGTACCATGCTCAAGAGTCATCCGGAGATCAAGCACTACACTCGATGGAAGACCGCGCGTCCAATCATTGAGGGTGAGACAATCTTCAGGTCCACAAACGATGATACTGAGCGACGGCAGCTTTTTGAGGAATATATAATCGAGCTCAAGAAAGCAAACGTCGAGCGCGAGGCCGTCACGCGAAAGTCGGCCATGGACGAACTTGTGGGATTATTGAAGTCACTTGATCTGGAACCGTACACAAGATGGGCTGAAGCGCAGGAGGTCATCGAATCCAATGAGACATTCAAAGCTGACGATAAGTTCAAGACCCTTAGCAAGTCAGATATTCTGACTGCTTTTGAAAATCATATCAAGTCCCTTGAGCGCACTTTCAACGACGAGCGTCAGCGCGAAAAGAACTCGAAGCAAAGAAGGGAACGCCAGAATCGAGATCGGTACCTAGACCTACTGAAAGAGCTGAAGTCGGCTGGCAAGATCAAAGCGGGAACAAAATGGATGGATATTCTTCCAGAAGTCAACGAGGATCCCAGGTACGTAGCTATGCTTGGTCAGCCTGGCTCGACTCCATTAGATCTCTTCTGGGACATGGTCGAAGAGGAAGAGAGGACTGTTCGTCTGATCCGAAACGATGTCTACGACGTTCTGGAAGACAAGCGTTACGAAATCAACCCTAAAACCACACTCCATGACTTTCTCGAAGTCATGGAGACAGATCGCCGGACAGCTCCCATCTCTCCAGACACTCTCGAGCTAATCTTTCACCGCCTCCTCGAAAAGGTCATGCGTCGAAGCGAGGATGACAAGCATGCTTCTGAGCGCCAACGACGCCGCCTTATAGACGGCCTAAGATCCAAGATCAAGCATCTTGACAAACCGCCTGTCACCTCAAGTACTACCTGGGAATCCATCCGCCCACACATATCCCATTTCGAAGAATTCAAAGCCCTCGATAACGATGACCTTCGCCGCCAAGCCTTCGACAAGGTCCTTCGCCGTCTCAAAGAAAAGGAGGACGACATGGAGAACGAGCGCCGAAGTAGCAAGCGAGACCGCTCACGAACTCGAGACCATCGCGAACGTGATCCGCGTAACGGCCACATCGCTTCTCACCGCCATTCCAACCCTATGGACCGTCATGACCGTCGCCGTGGCAGCCATACCCCAGAGGTCGATGCTTACGAAGCTGAACGCCGCAAAGCAATGGCAGATCGTGAGCGCAACTACCACAAATCAGGCTCTACAGGCCTTTCACCTCCTCCACGGTCTCGCGAGCGTGAACGTATTTCTAGTCGGCCACCTCGATTGAGTCATTATGACAGGGAGAGACGCGAAAGAGAAGAGGAACGGGAGCGACTGTATCGCACGAGAGGCGATCCTAGAGGTTCTAGAGATGAGCTCGATTACGGTGGAGGAGTAAGCTCTGGTAGTAATAGGAGGAGACGTGAAAGCGATGCGGAGAGTACAGGCAGTGCGCTGAAGAGAGCTAGAAGGGACGATGGACGGAGGGGTAGGAGGGACAAAACGCCAGAACCGGTGATCCCGGTCAAGGAGGAGCCTGCCGTGCACTCCGGTAGTGAAGAGGGCGAGATGGTGGAGGAGGAGTAGTCTAATGTTCTTGAGGCAAATTTGGAGAGACTGCATTGGTGGAAGGGCATCTTGCCGTCCAATCTAGCCTTTGGAGGTCGAGCTTAAGCCAGTAGTGACAGGCCTGCAGTATTGCAATAGCATGAAATTTATCAATGCACCTATGAACGGTTCAATTTGTGCAACGCAAAGAACCAGCCCATGGTCAATGGAGCTTTGAACAAAATTTGTAACCCCTTTCAAACGCCAACCCAAGAAACCCTGCGCACAACAACTACTCAATCATCTCAAACAGTATTCCTCCTCCTCAACCCCTCCCCCTCCCTCATAACAATCGCAATCACATTCCTACTACTCACAACCTCCACCATCGGAAACCTCGCCACCACCTGATTCCTTAACAGCTTTTCCACAGCCACACTCTGCTTCTTCGCCAGATTCCCAAAATAAATGCTCGGATTCACATCGTCGGCTTCATATCCGGCGTAACAGGTTTCGAACAGCATACGCTCTTGATCGCCGTTGCCGTTGCCGAAGGTCGATTCGCGGTAGGAGCGGAGCAGGGTGGTTATATAGGT
>JAABUK010002662.1_pt1 | contig 31729 bp, 35 predicted proteins | sample 5559141 | NCBI WGS metagenome assembly JAABUK01 (sample SAMN10711869, study PRJNA513367) | rock metagenome | isolation source: Antarctica rocks | place: Antarctica: Victoria Land, Pudding Butte nord | collected 2016-01-03 | reverse complement strand
GGGGATGGGATTGGATGGGATGGGATGGGATGGATGGATGGAGTGTATACTAGGATCTTATATTTAGCTTGGATATTTATTTGAAGATGGAATAAGATTTCTAGTCAAGATATACTTTCATTTCAGAAGAATTATGGGTGGTGCTTAGCGCATCGAGCTCTCTTGACCCCTCTAAAGTCCTAATCTTCGAAATCCAACCCACACTCTCTACTCACTCTCATGTCCTTCATCCTTCAATCATTCCTCATTAGTAAATGAAACAAGCACAGCGCACAATCCACCAACAACCAAACCCCATCACCAGCCAGGGCCACAGCACTACTACCGGAATTTTTCAGCCAAGAACCATTGAAGAGTACCGTGTTTCGTCGAGATTCAGGTTGAGCTTGAGAGCTGGATGACAAGATTGCTCTACCTCAAGAGGCGGAGCTGTAGGAAGGAGAAGACTGTAGTAGAGTTGATGTGCTGCGTGGATATTGTGGATGGTGTTTTTAATCTTACAGATCTATTTCCTGGCTTCGTTTTGAAAGACTTTGGGTGGGTGGGTACGTTGATATGAATGTATGTTGTACTGAGCTGGATGTGCTGTTCCTGATAGCTGATGTCCAGCTTTGAAGTGACTTTCAGAGGCGGTGGGAGCCTAGAGGTCTGGGTTTACAGATTTGGATATATGCTATAAGGATCGACTGGTGTTATTGTTGGAATGACGCTGTGCTCTTTGCTGTGCTTGGTTTTTGTGACAGTCAGAATTGTGTATTAGCAGTGTGTTGTAGTAGATTAATAAAGAGACCGGTAGTGAGGAAAGCGATGACTCAACGACAGTGCTGTAGCAACTGGCAGAGTAATGGGGAGTGGAAGACATGCTTATGTTGCTACTGAAAGATACATCGGCGTTTAGAAATCAGGAGTCGGATGAATGTTGAGAGAAGACGAGAGAAGGAAGAATGGAACTTAGCTGTCTGATTCGGGACCACAGGGGTAAAGAACAGTGAAAGGGAAAGTCTTCGAGTGAAACTCCAATCCTGTTTTCCATTTATAGTATTCTTGGTTCGCTTTCACTTAGCCTCTTCTTCGGAATGGAATAATGAGGAGACCTGAATGGCGAGTTCATATTCCTGAGGACATATGCTCATGTTGGCATCGTTTGTGACTCCAGCTATCAGCAGCGACGCTTGGGGGTCCCTAGACTAAATAGCGAGTCCGAATTCGTAGTTCGGAGAATAATCTCAATGGTATATGCTCAATCTTGAATACTTGTAAAACAGTACTTGGTGCGATTGATTGCAAGTACCAATTTCATTGGGCTCCAATTCGCCCTGATGGAATTATGTCGCACCGTTGCTGACCCAATTCTCCCATTACAACCTCGAACCAACCTAGGTCAACCTGGTTCACACATACGGAAGCACCAACGACGGAGAAGCTGCCACGTCTTCCTTGGGTGCTGGGGGCCACAAGTGTCGACCCATCACCTAGATCCTTCGCGATTGGTTGAGGTTGGTCAGCGAAGAAATGTTCATTCTATGCATCACAAAGAAGCACCGAACAACGAACGCCGTCAGTATTACCACCAACGAGAAGCCTTTGGTTCCCAAGCTGCTCAATATGCAGAAATCAATTTTGCCTGATCTCATTTCCATCGTAGCCCGGTTGACGACGAAGCGTGCTCCATTAATGGCTGATTGATGGTTCTTCGTCGCTCTGGTCCATGATCTTCCTATTGACGAAATCTCTGGCCGAGGGAGATATTGCATGATTGAGCGTTCCGAAGATATCGAAAACACCATCGATGCAGGAGTATGTGACAAGGCGATGATTAAAGGCTGCTGCTCCACAAACCTAATCCAAACGTATACAACACAACAGCCGTGTAACATACTGCCTGTGATCCAATTCTCCCATCTCCCCCAGTCTCCCGCACCCCCTTGGGGTAGCTCGCTCGACGGACCGGGTCGTTCTTGAGTAGCTGGGCCCTATTTGGTATGGAAGGCGGGTTGAACGCACACTGAATCGGAACGGCAAAGGAGTTTAATAGGACGAGCCATAAGATGGGAGGCCATAGGAGGTATATGAGCAGATCTTCAGACGTGGAAGAAGTAGAGGCAGGATATGAGCGGTTTAGCAGGTTGCGAGTGAGCGCAAGGCCGAGTAGGAGGATATATGTGGAGTGGAAGCCAATGTTGGCCGACTGAACTGTAGACCACGATCTTCCAACAAAGCCTGGCTGGGTGTCGCTGATTTTGGATTTGTCTTCGCTGTTGGAAGAGCCAGATGCTGTGAATTCAAATTTCTGGCTTTGGAGCCATGAGGGCGCGAAGGCCCGGACCAAGCCCGCTGCATGGTCTGCGTACAATTTGTTCAGCAAATGGCATTTGCCAGGTCATCAAAGGCAAGAAAAAGACGTACATGGTGCAATCCAGTAGTTCACGTGCCCCTCCGAGATTGCGATTCGATACCCAGTGACCAAGCTCACAACACAATCGTCCAGCCACTCGCTAATGACAGTCGCGGAAACCAGCTGCACGAGCAACCGGAAGTCTTCTTTGCTCTGATAAACCGGAAGTCTTCTTTGCTCTGATAGACGACCAGTGGTCGGTCAGATGCAATAGACATGATCAACGTGGCCATGCCCACTGTCGCTAGAATGTTGCAGAATGACAGAACAACGTAAATAAGACCCGTCAACCGTTGACGAAAGCCCATCTTCCGGCTATTCTCCCCATATAGATAGAAGTTCATGGCTATCGCCGTTTGTACGCGTCCTACATGCTGTGTGATTCCGGCTACGTTAGCCGCGGGACGCGCTCTGGGGGCTCAGCGGATGTTGGATGACATACCCATCTAGACTGCTGCTTCACGTGAGCCTTGTAAGACTCGGGAACACGACCCAGCTGCAGCGTCTCGTCAACGTAAATGGCGTCCCAGCCCTTCCCGAGTAGAACGTTACTGCAGTACATGTCTTCGCCGACGGATTTAGTGGGAAACCCTCCAATCGACTCCAGAGCTGCGCGGCGAAGCACATAGCCGGAACCTCCGCACCAGGTGGATCCCATGACCTCTTTAAGTGGCTCAGTGATCTTGAAGTTGACATCAAGACCTTGCAACAACGGATCATCCGATGGTATGTCGTAGAAACGCTGTTTATCGTCAGTCATTCCGCGTTAAATGGAGAGTCGATGGGGATGATGGATCTTGGGACCAACCTGAGGCGGCTGAGCGAGAGCTAACTTGGGGTTTCTCAGTAGATGCGGCACCAGTGCTCGAAGCCATTGGGGATCCGGAATCATATCCGCGTCCAAAGCTCCAATATACTCTGCGGGCCCACCTGGCAGACTTTCAACGTATCTGAAACCGTGGTTAAGATTACCTGCTTTAAAGTGGTGGTCTTTGCCTTTCGCTCTGGCGGTGTAATAAAGATTTTCCCTAGTCTCGGAAAGTTCACGAATGGACTGCTGAAGCTCCGTAGAGCCAGCGTCGTCCAGTACAATCACTCGAAAGCAATCGGCAGGGTAATCAGAGGCGCAGGCCGCTGCAGCAGTGTTTCGCACGGTCTCGAGATCTTCGCCCGCGCAGGTCAGGAAAACGTCGACTCTTGGGCAATCTTTCTCGTCCTGAAGCCGTAGGTGTTGTGCCTTGTCGCGCCCATAAAACGCAAGGCAGCGCAAAAGGTGGTTCAGAAAGCCAGGGACTGGTTTTAGGGATTCTTGTTAGGGACTCAAGACAATATCAAGGGCTTGTGGGAGCTGATCACTAACAAAGTAGTCCCAATTCAGCGATGAAATACAATGCCGAGTTAAAGGCATCCGACCGAAGATCATCGTCGTGGTACGATTTGACCATGCACAACACGCGGAATGCGAAATATAGCACGAGGGTAGTTATGGAGAGCAGTGAGGTAAAAGGCAGAAGGTGCAGTACTCGGTATTTGATAGCGGTCAATTCCGTAACATGGGGCTCGTACATCTTGCCAGATGTCGTGCTGGAGACGTTACGGGAGGTGGAGCGAGAAGAGAGCGAGAAGAGAGCGAGAAGAGAGCAAGAAAAGAGCAAGAAGGGAGGCTGCAAAGATGTTTATAGAAGCGCCCAACGTCACTCAAACGCTACGTCAGATCCCTGTAATCCGGTACGGAAAGCCGCTTCGCTGACGTGACTGGCATGCAGACGGCCCCCTAGCGACAGAGGCCACTGGCAAATCCAGTATTGGCCTCGCGGCAACTCCCACGCTGCAATGCTATGTTGCAACATGCTATGGTATCCGGCATGTCACATCTCCCGCTTTAGCAACGCGCTAGTGGGAATACAGTCGTAATTTCGAGAAGCTTCTCTCTTTTAACACCCGACTCTGTAATTTTAGCCAGAAGAAACTACACCCTACTAGTAGTTGGAGATTAATACTGGTTTTCAGCTAGACTAGTCTGTATTCAAAAGATACATATAATTACCCTGCGTCGTGTAGTGGAAGGGACCGTTAGAAGGGTTCACCTAGAACGGGCGCAAACCTGGAACGGGCGCTAGTATTAGAGCGAAACAACTTCTATATTATAATAAGTAGAATATTATTATTTTACGCTTCTAACGTTCTATTTTATAGTAATAATATCTATTATAGTTATAGGCTACTTAATTAGTTAAATAGAGAGTTAAACATAGGCAAAAAAAAAAGTGCGCCCGTTCTAGGTTTGCGCCCGTTCTAGGTGAACCCTTCTATCCCGTGCGTCGTTGGTCACTCGCACCTAAGCAACGGGCTAGACCTTGATTTAACCCCAACAATTTCTGGGTACTATCGCAGTATGGTATCCAGCGTATTATCGATTAGTACGAATGTACGATCTGCAAATACAGGGGAGTTGGTTGGCCTGCACACGTAATTTAGACCCTACTGTGGCGCACGTACTAGTAGATAAAACATGAGCCTTACGGAGTATTGTAGATCCGTTGGCTCTAGCGGCTACGCTAACGGTCAATCGTTAATCCGCTTTCACCTTTTTGGTCCATGAGACGTCTTCTCGCAGGGCAACTATATCAGAGGCTCAAAACTAAGTAGACCCTGTCACTATAGTATCGCCCCTGGCGTCTATAAAGTGTGGTCCACACCCAGAGTTGACTTGCTCGAAAGGGGTGCATTGGTTTTGCTTAGAGAAGTCGAGACAGATATCTTTGTAAATTTCACAATGCACTCAAATTTGCTCTCCCAATCAGACCGGTCGAATTGAACAGAGACGGTCTTTTTATCGAGGCGGCAAATACCCGGATTCATTGCATAGAGCTTCCTCAAAGCAGGGAGACCAGTTCCGTAATCAATTTGAGTGGCAAGGTCGGCCTTGACACCAATGCGGCAATACATATTACCGCGTCGGATGTTGAGGCCCAAGATTGGCGAGAAACCCGCATTCTATTTCTATCGGCGGTTCTATATACGCTCTTGCACGTCTCTTCGTCTGCATTTTTCCGACAAGCTGCTATCACCATCCTTCGTACAGCCTACACTCAATAACATCGCATATCTTCACCCTATGTGTGAATGCAGGATGTCTCTTGGGTACAGCAATAATCTCACTGCAAGACGTGCTAATTTGATCAATTTATAGCTTTTCATATCGTCAGGTCCTTCCCTCCCCTAGCCGTCCTGCAGATGGTATATCGCGTATTGGCCCGTGTGGTCGCTTATATCTCCAAAGAACATCGCTTCAGGTATATATGGCTTCAGTCTCTGGTTTAATTCAGCCCAGAATTTGCGCCATACCCTCAGTCCTTCCCCATCTTACTATTGTCCAAAAGATTTTCCAACAAGGTCCGGCCCGCCGTGGTTGAGCCCTTGAATATACCCGAAATTGTTTCGCTTTGATCGCTCGGTCGACTGGCATGCCCACTATGTTTTGGCCAGCAAACATCAAATAATTCTTTAGTGCCCAGTACGTATTGGCGGAATGATGTACCAAGCAATCTAGCTGTGCCGTTGCGGCTCATTTGGTTTTCGTATAGAAGTATCTTTACCACCTAAGTTATTTCCTCGTCCTGCGATATCCATCGACCTTGGTGTTCAGGTACCACTACTATGTTCGTTGTTACTCTCTGTTTCGGCCTTATAATTCTCTTCGAAAAAGTTTCTTCTCTCCACAGCAAACGGAACCCTATCCCAGAGTCCTTCAAGTTCCCAATCAAGCGCCTGCAAACCCAAAATAATGCAACCAAGACCAATACATCGAGCGGGACCCCGTTGTACGTGGAAGTGAGTATCTTCAATAATAGGTTTGGTTTTCGTGGACCTCATCAGTTAATTGTGGATAGAGTCCTGCGAGTACATTCAATCTCTCCTCTCCCAATGTCTATGAGTAAGTAAAAAGCCAGTTAAGAGCCCCACTGGTCGTGTTCATTACCAAGGTGCTTAGGCATACTTTTGCTTAAATCCGGTTCCTACACGGCTACCATGCTTGGTATCTTATAGGGGAAGAAAGAGCTAATCTTGAGGGGGGAGAATAGACACTCTATGACAACCGTCACCGTCGGCGGCCAAAATCTCAATCTCGTAATCGACACCGGATCATCAGACCTGTACGATGTTCCTGTCTTCCCTCGTCTCTCCTGTTGGCCTGGATCTTATCATGGCTTCACATATAGCATCACCCTCTTGCCAGTTCTTCCATTTGTCGTATCTGCTTTGCATCCCCAGCGTCTCTGAACATCAGGCTCAACTCAATGTTTCTCCCTAATAGATGGGTCTATGGCCCTAAAGTATCCAATCGTGCCGAGCACGCCCTCTACGATCCCACCCTCAGCCCGACAAGCTTCAGAGACGTGAAGCTGAACCAAACCTTCAACGTCACCTACGCCTTTGGCTGGGGTGCTTCCGGCAACGTTGTCAACGAAACAGTCTCGATCGGCGCCTCTGGCAACGCAGTCATGACTATCGGGGTAGCGACTGCAGTCAACCAAACGCTGGCGAATATAGCCGAAGATGGCATTCTGGGGCTAGGATTCCAGCAGGTTAACACGAGTAAGCCCGCTTCCAAAGCCTCTGATGCATTGCTCGGGGTAAAGGCGGTTGGATTTGGGTAGGCCATAGATTGACGAACAGCTTTGGCAAGCTAACTTAGACATCTTCCAGTCTCACCCCGCCGAAAGGCAGGATTCTTCCAGACCCTCAAAAAGACTCTTGCCCAGCCCATCTTCGCCCTCGACTTCAACCCACAGACACTTGGCGTAGAACCCAGCATAGAATTCGGTGCACTGGATCACTCACGCGCCAGCGGCCCCTTGTCACAAGTCGCAATCTACAACACGCAAGGATACTGGAACGCAACCAATATCGTTTTCGAGATCAACGAGCAGAATGTCACCATGAGCACTGGAGCCCTTCTGCGAGGGAATATGATCTTCGGTACGTTCCTTGAACATTCGTTTTTCGGCATATGGATATAGAAGCTAAGAGCGCGCGCCGCGATTATATCTAGACTCGGGAGGGTCCACCTTCATCGATGTTCCACCAACGGTCGCGAAAGCATACTACGCTGATGTACCTAATTCTTCCTATACCGGCAGTCATGGGTTTTGGAGCATTCCGTGTAACTCGCAGGTGCCGGATTTGAAGCTGTACATGGGCAATGGGTCAGCAGTCTATCGGGCTAGGTTGATCAACCCTGTCTACGAATACGATTTCCTTGATACTGGACGTGAGTTCAAATTCCATACGCTGATCTACGTTCGCAGAAGTTGAATGCTGATGAAGAAGTTTAAGCCTGCACAGGAAGGCTGGGAAACACCACAAACGATGACACGGAGATGGGGAATCTTGGCGGTCCCTTTTTCGAAAGCCACTATTTGGTTTTCAATCAGACGGATGGTGCGCCGTCGGTATCGTATGCGGGGTACCTCTGAATCTGACATGGCGTGGTCAGCAAAGGTGGTAACCTTCTTAGCAGAAGATTTGTTAAAAGCGGCTACCGGACTGCGACCATATTTCAAAGGCCAGTCGTCAGACCATACTACTTTACTGTTTGAATCTGGTTGGTATAGCGACAGATAGTCGGTGGACCCGAGTCCGAGCTTTACACCCACTGTTATGGAGCCCGTCTGGCAGATAAGTCCGTATATATTGCATTCTGTTTGCGTTTGACTATAAGGAACAACGTAGCCAAAATGTGGTGGAAGGTATTGGCAAATAGTTGACCAGACTTGTTAGCCATAAGAGGGCGTCGGAGGGGGGCGTCCGCCTAGCAATACCAGAGATCTTACTACGTTAAAGGACTGGTAGAAAATGAATCACTTCTGAACAGTAATACACCATTGAACGGTAACGTTCAACATGGCACTTCGACTTATTGGGAGGATACAATGTGGCGTGTACTTGGGAGAAAAAGACAGCAATAGAGCCACTATATATGGTCGTACAAGCCTCCTGCAGACATCGCCAAGGATGTGGTTGAAAAGGAGTGTACAAGAGGGCAAAACTCGAAAGCGGCACGGTTCTTACAAAGCTTCTCTCGTATAGATCTGCGGGTGTTTGAATACGGCTGTAGGAGATCACCCCCTTCAGCGGCAGAACCACTTCGCATGGAATTTGGCGTGGGCAAGATCGTCACAGCGCAGGCAGCTTGCAGATGGCTCACAGCAATCGGTCCAGTCAACCTAGACCAGTGATGGCGCGTGCTCCTGAGTCTCGAATCATCATATGTTAGATCAGGCTAATCTGGAGAAACTCAGGTACATGCATGGCATCCAGTCACGGTAGTTGAAGAAGATGACAGCGCTTCATGGCACTTGATGGCACGACCTAGCCAACGAGTACTATTGATACGCGTCATTAGGCAAAAGGCAGCCGCCGTGGGTGGGTTGCGGCCTTGCGGGAAGAATGCATGGTTTCTCAAGATTTGTTTGAGTCGTTATTGCTCCTCCCACGGGGCGCCCAAGCGTGATGCATAAGTATTGGTGATATCTTCCAACGCCGTGTCGTTCATTAGGCCGAGCGTCCAGGATTTCTAAGCGTCTCCGGAGCTTCGGACCGGCGGCTCTACGCATTTGTCGCTTAAGTACCTAATCGTAAAGCTTGGCCTCATCGAGGACGTGGGTATCTGCTGTATACTGCTTCTTGATTTCCATTCTATTGTTCAGGCAGGGTATGTGATCTCCCATCCGTGCAGTTGGTCTCCGGACAGTATATTGAGCGCTGGCGAGCATGAAGATGCTTGGGTCTACTTCCAATCGAGAAGCCCTGACCTCCAGCTCCATCCCTCACATGACGCTCTCTAGCGGCGTTGCATCATCCATGACAGGCCCTCCTGCTCCAATGCCTCATTATCTCAATGCAGAAGGCCGTGCAATCAAGAGGTTTGCGGTCGAAGGAGTGGCCATACGTACGTCGAACGTTCCGTATGTATGGTGTTCCCTTTTGCACTGCATCTTCCAAAAGTCGTTGACTTAGATATGCCCCGGGTAGTGACTGGCGGTTCTGGAACCCTCGCATTGGTCAATGCTCGCGCTCTTCTTGAGCATGGCCTCACTGGCCTCGCCCTACTGGACTTGGATTCTACCCATGCACAAGATGAGATCACCTCCCTTCAAAGGGATTTCTCCTCCGTGAAAATACTCGCCATAAACGTAGACGTCACGAACGCGGACCAATTGCAGTCTGCAGTGGCATTAGTCGTACGAGAGCTAGGTAGCGTGGACATCATGTGCTGTTTCGCCAGCATCGTTGACTATACACACGCAATTGACATGAAGCCGGAAGAATGGAAGCGCATGCTCGACATCAACAGCACTGGTACCTTCCTAAGCGCGCAAGCTGCTGCTCGTCAGATGATACAAGCCGGCACGGGTGGTAGCATCGTCCTTACCGCTTCAATCTCAGCGCACCGCACCAGCTACCCTCAACCTCAAGCCGCCTGCAATGCTTCTAAGGCAGCTCTTCTTTCGCTGAAGTCCAGCCTCGCAGCTGAATGGGCAGTCCATGGTATCCGTGTCAACTCGATCTCACCAGGGTATATGGACACTGCGGTCAGCGAAGGGGATAGCATTGAAGAAGCCAGGAAGATCTGGGCTGAAAGGAATCCGATGGGTAGGATGGGAGCTCCAGAAGAGCTGACTGGCATCGTGGTATTGCTTTGCAGCGCAGCAGGAAGCTATATTAACGGTGCAGACTTCGTTATTGATGGCGGACAAACGTGCTTATGAATTATGATAGATGCGAATAAGACAGAGTTCACAACTACGTAAGGAACAACAAGTATTTAAGGAACGAGATTTTCAGTCACATTGGTAACTCGCCTTTGGTCGCCTTCTCGCAGCTCACGATCGGTCATACTCTCTCCGTGCAGCATTAACGAAGATCCCGGGCTCACAGCTCGGCGGGGGTGAAACACTTCTCGGCGGGGGTGAGTGTAGGCTTCACATAGGCAGTACATCGGGGGTGAAACGCTAATATTCAGCATATGCATAGACCTCATCGGGGGTGAAGCGCTTGTACTTAGCACATGCGCGGACCTCATCGGCGGCTGGAACCCGGAAGATCCCCATGATTCCACAGGTGGCTTAGCGCTCCTCGGCAGCTCGGATAAACATCGGGAACATCATTACGGTGTAGAACCTAGCCGAGCAAAGATTTTGCTTCCAGCGCCCACATTGATTGACCTCATGGACACCCAGGAATTCCTCACCCTCTTCCAGGAGGTATTAACCCGTAAGTCGTTCGCACCTGTCTGCCCTATCTAGTATTAATAAACTTCCAGCGGACACCGGTCGCCTCAAGGCTGCAACAGCTCAGCTCCGCGCCGACTTTTACCCTCTTCCGGAATCCCTCACAGTCCTCTTACAGCTACTGCTCTCCGACCAGCCCTCCCCACTCCGACAGCTCGCAGCGACGCAAGCTGCCCGCTCGCTAGTACCGAAGCACTGGAAGAAACTCCCTGTTGAGCAGAAAGGTCAGCTGCGACAACAGCTGCTGCAAGGCACCTTGCAGGAAGAGGAGCAGGTAGTCCGACATGCATCATCCCGTGTGATCACCGCCATTGCGAAGATAGACTTGCAGAATGGCGAATGGCTAGACGTCGTGGATGTGTTGATGCGGGCGGCCAGCAGTCCCGACCGGCGGCAGAGAGAGGTGGGAACATATCTGCTTTTCACGAGTCTGGAATCTATTGGGGAGACCATGATACATCGTTTTCATGAAATACTGCAAATATTGACCAAGACAATAAGTAAGAGGTCGAGCCCAATTTGTCAGATTCAAGCGGACGACTGATATGCCGCAGAGGACCCAGAGAGTGGTGAAGTGAGAATCAACACCATGCTCGCATTGAGCCGCTTAGCTATCACTCTGGATGCCGACCAAGATGAGCAGTCTCTCAAGGTGCTACAGACTGCGATACCACAGATGGTAGCAGTCCTAAAGCAGGCCGTTGATGAAGGAGATGAGGACCGAACTACACAAAGCTTCGAGGTATGCCACCCATGAAACCGACTAAAACTGAGTACAAGATTCTGATGAAGTATCCTAAGGTCTTCCAAACCCTGCTTGGCTGCGATTCCTCGATCCTGAACAAGCATTTTGGCGACATTGTACAATTCATGATCAATTTGGCTTCTCAGACGTCACTGGATGAAGACGCTAGGACACAAGCTCTTAGCTTCCTCATGCAGTGCATCAGATATCGAAAGTTGAAGATGCAAGGCCTCAAAGTTGGGGAGCAGCTCACGTTGAAATGCCTAGAGATTGCCACAGAACTTGGGGATGCCGACGCGGACGACGAAGACGTCACAACTGCCAGGTCTGCTTTAGGTCTGCTCGACGAAATGGCAACTAGTCTACCGCCTGGGCAGGTAGTCGTACCACTATTGCACGCACTCGGTCCGTACGTCACAAGCCCAGATCCAGATAGACGACAAGCGGGTATCATGGCATTGGGAATGTGCGTGGAAGGGGCCCCTGATTTCATTGCCACGCAGATGGGCGAGATCTACCCGTTGATCTTGAGGCTGCTTGAAGATCCAGAAACCAAAGTCCGACGCGCTGCTCTGGATGGAGTAATGCGAGTAGCTGAAGAGCTCCCAGAAGAGCTTGGTAAGGAACATCAAAAGTTGATGCCCGCTTTGGTCAAGCATATGGACCTCGCAATTAAGAGCTTGAGTGGCCCTGATGACAAACAAAATCTAGACATCATAAAAGCCAGCACCAATTGCATTGACTCTCTGGTGGAGGGTTTGAGCACCGAGGATGTCGAGCGTTATCTACCCGAGTTGATGCCTCGAATGAGCCGACTTTTCGGACACCCCGACTTGAAAATAAAAGCTGCAGCTATTGGCGCAACAGGAGCTCTTGCTGCGTGTGCCAAGGAGGCTTTCCTGCCGTATTTTGAGCAGACAATGAATTCACTCTCGGAGTACGTCCAAATGAAAGACAGCTCAGACGAGCTCGATCTGCGGGCTGTCACATGCGACTCTATGGGCAACATGGCCTTAGCGGTCCGCGGAAAGGCTTTCCAACGTTATGTCCAGCCGTTGATGCAAGCAACCGATGAAGCATTGCATCTCGACCATCCAAAGCTAAAGGAAACAAGCTATCTTTTCTGGGCGATGATGGCTAAAGTGTATGGAGGCGAATTTAAGTTGTTTTTGAAAGGTGTTTTAGAAATTTTGTTTGAGAGCTTGGAGACCGAGGAGTCTGAGCTTGAAGTTGACCTGGGCGACGAAGCTGAAGATCTGGCAGGAAAGGAGATTACGATAGGCGGCAAAAAAATCAAAGTCGCTTCTCTCAACGACGATGATCTTATCGATGCGGCTGATATCGAGGATTTGGACGACGAAGCCGCGGCTGCTGAAAGTGATGATGATTGGGATGACATGGATGTCGTCACTGCTGTCGCACAAGAGAAGGAGATAGCAGTGGAAGTCTTGGGGGATATCCTGACCCATACGACCCAAGACTATCTGCCTTATCTTGAGAAGACTGTGGCCGTGGTAGTCCCCCTGTTGGAGCATTCTTATGAAGGGGTGCAGAAAGCCGCAATCAGTACGCTTTTCCGGGCCTACAGCGCCCTATGGGCGCTCCAACCAGAAGAAATCCGGGATTTTACACCGGGTCTGCCGCTGGAGACAAAGCCCAATCCGCAACTCGAGCAGTTCGGGGGGCTCGTCATGACGGGTACTTTGGCCATCTGGCAAGAGGAAGAGGACAGGTACGTCAATTCTTCGCTCGACCATTCCGCTCCCAATCTGGCCACATATTGATATGATGACACATGTATCGTTAATCCCAGCTCACTCAGACGCACTACGGTGCATGTTGAGAAAACGAATTTTCTTCCGATCAATTTATTAATATTTACATCTTGTCTTCACCAATACTCTGAAAAGTCACTGACCGGATTTTATAGAGCAACGGTGACCGAGATCAACCGCTCTCTAGCAGCCGCGCTCAAAGCCACCGGACCTGCTTTGATAGCGGACCCAGGCCGACTGAAAACCATTACCGAAATCCTGGTCGCCCTCATCACTAAAGAGCACTCCTGCCAGAAAGACTTCGGCGACGAAGAAGATCTGAGCTCTCTCGAAGGTACATCCGAATACGATTGGCTCGCAATCGACACCGCTCTTGATGTAGTTATCGGACTTTCAATTGCTCTTGGAGAAACCTTCGGCGAGCTATGGAAGATCTTTCAAAAGCCCGTCATGAAGTACGCTAGCAGTAGCGACTCCGTTGAGCGAAGCACATCGGTGGGCGTGATCGCCGAGTGCATCAAGAATATGCGGGGTCAAGTCACTCCCTCTACTAATATATTGCTGAAGCTTCTACTCCATCGTATGAGTGACGAGGACAGCGAGACGAAGTCCAATGCCGCTTATGCCATTGGTGTGCTGCAAGAGCATTCAGAGGATACTCAGGAGATACTAAATAATTTCCCAACCATCCTTAGCAAGCTGGAGCCTTTGCTGAGGACAGACGAGGCGAGGTGTAAAGACAATGCCGCTGGATGTGTCAGCAGAATGATTCTCAAGCATCCCACGAATATGCCTGTCACCCAAGTTCTGCCCGCACTAGTCGAGATTCTACCATTGAAAGAAGATTTCGAGGAGAATGAGCCGGTTTACCAGATGATCGTTCAGCTCTGTAAGCTTTTTGATTCTACATGTCTACCTTCAAGTTCTCCGATTTCAATTCACAAAGAATCCCAAAGCAGAGCTAACGAATCAAAAAGACTCACAGGGCGATCAAACAATTATCTCACTAACACCGCAGCTCCTCCCCATCATCGCGGAAGTCATGGCGCCGCAGCCGGAAAAGCAGATCAAAGACGAAACGCGGGAGAAGCTAACGCAACTTGTGAAATTTGTGGCTGGAAAGCAGCCGCAGGAAGTGAGGAAATATGAGGGCCTTGCTGCGCTGGTCTAGAGCAAGCACAGGACGTGATGTATGAGGTGAACGATGATGCATGCTGCGATGACTACGGATACGATGATACCTGACGCTGAGCCGTGCGCCGTGATAAACTTCCTTTTGAAAAGTGTTTTGGTAATAAGTTAATCGGCATTTACAAGGGCGTCGAGTGTACAGCATCGAGTAGACCGATAGGCTCTATGTCAACCTTTTCTCGCTATTCGTTGTTCCCATGAATTACAATGGATACTGCAACCTGAAGAGATCCAAGAGGCTCCCGTACAAACTCCAACTATTGGACATCGAAGAAACGCACTTACGATCTACCTCCAGTCATGTCTTACTTTGCAAATAATCAAAAGATCTACTCATCATTCTGAATAAGCAACAACAGCCACCCTAACCACCACCGCACCAAGAAACCCAATAACAACGCACAACCCAAACCCCGCCCAACCTCAAACCCAGACTGCCGCAAAACATACGCATACGCCAAAACTACAAATCCTCCTATCCAACATCATCCCAACAGAACACCTACAAACAAGCCTAGTACAAAAAACCACGTTGCAGCCATAATCTCAGCGCGCAACCATAACTCAGACTTATTCAGAAAAATGGTAGCTCATATAGCATATTGAGCATGAATCTCTGGCTGGATGGATGGGTGACAAAACGACATTATGTGTTTTGTTATAAGGATAGGTATAATCTTTGGGTATGGGGATGGGTAGGAGATACTGGATCAGGAGTTTTTGTCTATGACATTTTTTTTTGGAGTGGGAGTGGTTGTGGATCGGTATCCATAGGTTGATTGGAGGGGCTTTGATGCTTGGGTGTTGGGGGGTTTTGTATAGTTGGGTTACGTGGTAGGTAGTTGGGTGGAGGGTGGATGGGAGATGTTAGGTGTTGGGTCGGTAGTGGGTGGAGGTGCTTGGGGCCGGGGGGAGCGGAATTGTGAGTTCTTTGGAGGGTGGGTTTGAAGGTGGGGCTTTCTGGGTAGTGGGCTGTATAAGAGGTAGAGGGGGTGTTTCTTGGTATGTTATTTCGCCTCTGGTGAGTTTTTGAAGGTAACCGGGGCCGCCAAGTCGCTAGGGCTCCTTAGCGACTTGGGTGGCCCCGGTTAGGTGTTTAGTTGCGTGTTCGGCTGTCGAGGGTGTAGAGGCGGTATCTCTTGAGATCTCACTCAGTCTTCGGTGGTTGTCCGTACGGGGGTATCTATTTGCACCTGCGGCTGCTAGGGATGCAGAGGGGGTATCTCTTGATATGTTATTTCTCTGGTGGATTTTGGAACGTGCGTATTTGTTTGCATCGTTGGGTGTCAAGGGTGCAGTGGCGGTAATTCTGGATACTTCATTTCGCCTTCCTTTGGTGGGTTCTTCGAACGTGGGTATTCGTTTGCATCTTTGGCTGCCAAGCACGCGGCGGGCGTATTTCCTGATGCAGCACTTCGTCCTCGACCCTTTTCTTATGGTGCGTAGCTATTTGTATAATTCTTGATACTTCGTTTCTTCTTCTGCGTTTCTCCGAACGTGGGTGATCTATTTACATCTGTGGTCGTTGAGGCGTAGAGGCGATGTTTTCAGATACTTCATTTCGTCGTGGCGATGCTCTATCGTGCGTATCTACTTGCATCTTTGGCTGACAAGCACGCGGAGGGCGTATTTCCTGATGCAGCATTTCGTCTTCGGCGTTTTTCTATCGTGCGTAGCTATTTACATCTTTAGCTGCCAAACGGCCATCGGTTAGGGTGGAGCTATTCTGAAAGTCCTTGCATGGTACGTACGCACGCTCGAAGATTATCGATTTGGTTGGAGAATGGCTATACACTCAGATGCATATCGCTGAACGTGCGTATCTATTCACGTAATGAGCTGCTGACCAGTAGCAGGCACACTCCAGCTGACCTGCTATACTATTATTAGCCTGACGTTCCACGAAGTTTGACTGGGCTACTATTTCAAGTTTCATTGTATTCTTAGAGGACCCATGAAAAGAACATACCTCTCGATTGGATCAGCTTCGCTGGACTGAAGATTCTGTCCAGCACTGAGCGGAGGCTGTGCTTTTGCTAATTCGAGAAACGTACGTATGCTCTCATACATAAGGTCTTCCTGTTCCCCAACCTTTTCTTCTTCCTACACACTCGTCACGGATCGCTACCAAAGAACCCAAACATTTCCAACTCTGTCTGCCTTCACGACATACTTGTCTATTGTCAAACCTGGTAAGCGCACTCCTTAACCCACTGCTGTTCATTCCTGATTTCATCGTCGTCGTGGTTAGCACAACATATCTAGACCACAAGTCCTCTCCAGACGCTCCTACCATCTTTCCAGATCCAATCATGCCTTCAAAATCAACCATGGCCTACTCGAACAAACACGATGAGAACCACCCCTTTTCCTTCAAAAAGCTAGCACAGTACATAAACGCCATTGACTCCTCGCAATACGAGGCGATGGCGAAATTCTACACGGAAAATGGTCCTCCCGGGGGCAAGACGTGGCCCGAATATCTTCAATTCATCAACGACGATATGGAAGGGCACAAAATCGGTACGTGCCCAGGTTGTATGAAGGTGTCGGGTAAATACTAACCCCTTATAGAATTCAACTTCAGCTTCGTCGAAGCCGCAGTGGCGAGTTATCTTGAGGCTGCGGCTAAGAAAGGGGGAAACTACAATACTAAGCCGGATGACGACATTTACACGGTTACTGCGGAGAATCGAAAACGCCTTGTTGATGAGCCTGCTAAAGTGGCTGGGAAGTGATGCGTGAAATCGGCAAGGGGCCAAGGCAGAGTATGCATACTCTGTAGAAGTTATGACGGAGTTCCTTTAGCGATCATACGGGATACATGATGTGATTTCTTTCTCAAATCTGGTGGCGAACAATACTACACTCTTTTCGGAAAGCGAGGACAACTAGTACAGGTTTATCAACCGACGAGCGAATAATTATTCATGTTTTAACAATACGACAGAACTCAGAAGATATCCACCAAAATATGCTGCTTCTCGTGAGAAACTTTGCCATACTAGAGCTACCACTGACTATCCATTGGGTGAGAAGAGTGTAAAATGCAACGTGCGAATCATATCCTTAGCTCGTTTTCGTAACACAGGACAGACTTTACCCTCCAGATGCCAGGAGTGAGTGACCCATGGCATTATGATTGTTCTAACGCTCTTTACTTTCTGGCTTGGCAAAAATCATCAAGAGGATGATATCGGTTCCGGTTGATAGGAAGGCGCCCGATCCAAGATATCGTTTGACCGGAATGGATAAAGAATTATATGAAACAGGCACTGGGTTTACAATCATTGAATGCCATCCATTGGGCATTTTTGAAACGACTAGGGTGAGAGAATATACTGCTCGAAAGTATCGCGTGACCTACTATACTATTTTTGATTTGACGTTCCACAAAGATTGACAAGGCTACCGTTCCCGGTGTTATCATATTCTTGGAACGACCATTACATTGATATGCGTTGTTTTGATTGGACCCGACTTATAACCATAGGAAAAGATGTTCATACTAAACGGACGCTTGGAATTCAAGTATGCCACGAATGTACGTACCTTTTATAATAGATACTCTCTTCCTCAATCTTCTTACTCCCTAGGGTTTTATGCGATAACAACTCCAAGACTCCAAAACTGTCTGATCAGTCATGGCCCGGCACAGTCTACACCATAGATAACACAGCAGAGAGAAAAGCAGCGTCGTTGACCCTTTCTCCCTGCAATTATCATGATAAATATTAGCGCAAGTCCGTCTCTATCTCAATCAGTGTAACACAACAGATCTCTTTGATGTCTGTTCATTTATGAGAGACATTCCGATGAGGATAGAAAGAACTCCATCAGTCTTCTCACCGGCTTGCCTGGCTGCCAGCGTCGCCAAGAACGCACCTGGACTGGCTCGAGCGTGAACATATTCTAGATCGTGTCCTCCCACCCAAGGCGCTCACGAAGCCACTTTCGATAGATAGTAGTAGGTTTGCAATACCATGTGACCTTGGGTGGTGGCGTGTTATTTCTCGCCTCGCCATATATAACACTCTTTAGACTCTGTACATCCACCCGCCGATTGCATTTCGCTTTTCACGATCCTCGCAGCGCCCATCGACGCAGCAAAGACTGGGTCAATGACCTCATCATTAACAAGACCAAGCACAGTGTGAGGTCTCATAGCACCCAAACAGTCCCTCACAGCGTGTACGACATCCCTATCAGCCGCACGATCACCCACAAAAATAAGCTTCGTCGGGAACATCGATGAAGTCTCAATCATGCTCCTGGTGCGAGCACAGACTTCCAACCAGTAAGTCTCATCTCCGACATCTGAGCGCCATCGAGAAGATTTCCCGAGGTCTGTGCTACTGTAGATATAATCCTCGTCTTTAGGATTAAGCGACCCATCAAAGTACCACAAAAACTGTGCGCTGAAGACGAGACTGGTGTATTCGATGACAAGGATATTCTCGGACTTCATCGCCCTTTGCTCTTCGCTACATGTTGTTTGTGTACGATGGTGTTCACACATGCCTATGCCATAAGCTGCTGGAGCTACGAAGGCGGTGCTGGTGTCGCGATGCCACCCTTGGCTTATGACGGTTAGATTCGCTTGCTGTGTTGCCGCTGAAAACAGCCAAGTCTGACTTTGTGACAGCGCGAGAGGTTGGGAGATGCCCACGTAATCCGGAGGCGTCTGTATGGATTTCTTCGCAGTTTCTATAATCTGCTCGATCATGTCTCTGATCGTATTGACGTGTGGCTCGAGAAGTTGTAGTGGCCCTTGACATCCAGCGATAGCGTTCTGATCCATACTAATCTCTGGACCGAATGTGGCCCATTGAGTGAAGTGATTTAGCCCGGAGAGTCCGATAAGAAGCTCCAAGCCGCGATGCCAAATCTTCGTAGCTTGATGCTTACTATGAGCGGTGTCAGTTGAAAATACCCCAACCACCTGGAAAACAGTAAGAAAAAGCATACGGTTGCACCAACGGCTGTCTCCAAGGCTCTGGATATATTGCACGCGGTTTACTCAACATGCCCTCTGCCACTAATGATCGAGAGACTTCAGCCTCATTAAGCAGCCGCAACATTAGATCCTATAATCTTCGCTTCCGCGGATTCTCGCCAACGAACGACTGCTGCCATGGTGATCGTGGATGGCGATCGTTCTGGCATGTAAGAGCCGGGTCAGTGGCGGGTTTTAGTAGATATCAACAAGAGATAAGCTTACGCATAGTCGAACGAGAAATCTATGGCAAAAGCCGCACTGAAGATGAGCTCTGGTGCAATACAACCTTCGCATATCGTAGTTCCATTTATACTAATAGCTAACGAAAAGAACAACAAGAGTACATAGCTCCATGGCATGATGATGGGTGCTCCGGATCCGGAGCGCAGTCTCAAAGAAGCCTAGAGGAGCAGGCAGTCTAATTAGCAGAGTTAAGGACATATACCTCATCGGTCTGCATCTCCACAACGGTGCGAACATTTCAATTCATGTTGAGGTGATGCCTAAAAGGGCCAGGAGAGCTTGCAAGGCTGATCCTGGCGCTTAGCGATTGGATGAGAACCCTCGGAAACTGCATAGCATCCCACGCTGGGAGCAAAAGCGCAGCTTGGTATTTCCTGTTTATAGAAGTCACTTTGTCTTAGGAAACATATTGGAAATCGGCTGTCACAGCCGTACTAGTGACTTGGCAATATCATATAACAGCTTGCTTGCTGCAACACGTCCCTCTAGATAATCAATCCATCTATCTATTATGTTGGATCAAACAAGGTCCCGATTGGAACACTGTAGTAGACATGCAAAGGAGCGGCAGAAGAGTTGGAAAGCACATCAGCAAACTCATTATTGAAGGTACTAACGTGTAAAACTAGCCAGAAAGATGTCTCGGAAAGAAAGTTCGCTTTCTCTCTCTCTCTCTGGTAGTAGAAATGCAACTCAGGGCAACAAATAACTCACCAATTCTAGCCGCGAAAGAAAGTCAATGCCGTTCACTTCTGACCACTGACCCTTTTCTTGAGCGGGTTCCTCTGTTTCCTATTTGCAGAACTTTTCACAGCCTGTTCATCATCGTCAGCCTTCTTCTGATCGTCATGCTTCTTCGACGCGTTAGCCCTCCTTTCCGTAGCCTGGTGTTTTCATTAGCATAACAGCGACATCTCCGGGCTTATAAGGGACTTACGGCTTGAAATTTTATTGCAGAATTTGCATTCCTCAAAGATCAGATGGTAGAAATATCGATGTTTGGGATGTGTGCAGTAGACCTGATGGGTTTTGCAGAAGCCACTGACGGCAGCGCAATTTCCTTCTCCGCCGGGGCAGTGGTGAAGTACTCCGTAGGTTGTGGGCATGGGGACCGATATTTGTCTCCTTGGATGTGTGATTGGGTATACCAGAGTAGGGATGATTAGTTTTCACAATGGATATTATATAGAGTTGCAGGTAAGACTGAACAATAAAAGCAATGTGTTACAAGCGACAGCTGGGTGACCGTACCCTAACAAAGAGGAAGACTTGTGAGATGGACAAACTGCTCTTTGATGTTCATCTTGCATGGCGACAGTAGCGGCATTCATGCCGAGTAACATTTGTTCTATCTCTTTTAGCCACCTCGCACACACTCTGGCATCAACCGTATTTGGATTATTTCGAGAAGAATGAAGTAGGTCGTCTGAGCCCAGGACATTCCTATTTCTCCATTTGTGTCATCAATCAGAGCCCTTGATACCCTATTTCTTTGTGGAGAGGAGACAAAGCTTCGTTGTTCAATATCTGTTGATTAACATTCCTGCAATTTCCGGCCGACATCTTGGATCCTACCCACGTAATGCTCACACCACACCAAATTTATTCGGAACATCTTGATCCACAGTCTTCTTTAAGATAATAGATTGTAAGATCGCAAGCCAGAAAGCCAAAAGCGCAGGGGCGTCGCCGAGTCCCTGCAAGATCCATGTCTTCACCCGGGAGTATTGGCCGCTTGGATACCAGCCTTGCTCAGCCTACATATCCTTCCAAGCCACTTTCAGCGAACAGACCTAGTCTCCTAGATAATCAGGAGTCGGATACTGACGAGATCGAGGCCAGCGATATAAACCAATCGCCAGTGTCTCAAGCCTCTACACTGAAATTCGAGTATTGCGGGCATATCCCCTACAGCCAGTTCGAAATTCAAGTTAAAGAGCTATGTCATGTTTTATGGCCAGCGTCCGATGAAGAGGCCGCAGAAAAGCCACTCGTTGAGTCCATACGGCAGCGATTCACCGATGCGTTTGGTCCTAGTGACCCATTTTCGTCTCCGCTATCAGTACCGACTTCCAAGGAGTTCGCCATCGAGCATCTGCGAGGTGGTAGCTTCAACCGAGTGGTAGGCGTCACGACCATCGAGAAGGATGTACCCAAGTCTCGAATGGTGTTGAGGGTACCTCGGGGGAACTTGGCGGAACCCGAGCATGATGTCACCATTCTGCAATTTGTGCAGGTGTACGCATCAATGATCCCTACACCCGAAGTCATCTCATATGACCTCACTCGCAATAATCCACTCAACGCGCCTTATGTCTTACAAAAGAGGGTCCCTGGACTCGACCTAGAATCTGAAACACGGTCTTATTTAGATCTTACCCAGGAACAGAAGATAATGTTCGTCGAAGAATTCTGCCAAGTTTTGGTGGACCTGCAGGGTATCGAGCATCCGTATGCTGGTAGAATCGATACTCGTGTCGATGACAAAGGCACTAAGGAATACACAGTCGGCCCATTCGTGTATGGTCCAGAGTCTGACGAACTTATTGCTAAACGGTCGGCGTCGATGCCCTTCTTCAAGATTCGGAAGTTTGGGGACGAAACAACATCTGACGATGCACCAAAAGCTTCGAGCTCCACAGGTAAGCCTGACCATCAGACTCCGTTCTTTTTTCTCATGACGCAATCTGGCCGCTGGAAATACCTGCAGCTCGAATTATCTCCGGATTGCATTTGGGATACCTACGATCTTTCGGACCGCCTTGTGAGTGCCGCAATCCAAATGAACGAATTGGAATTCCTGGACCCATTCAAGGACGAAGCTCATTCATTCTGCCTCACTCACTATGACTTGGACCCTCGTAACATTATGGTAGATGTCCAAGAGGACGGGTCCCTCAAGATCAGCGGAATCTTGGATTGGGACTTGGCGATGTTCGCCCCTAAATGGGTTCATTGCCGTCCACCTATGTGGATATGGAATTGGCTCGACGGTGGGAATGAAGATCAAAGGAAGGCCAATGATATGCCCCCAACAGAGGAGCAGCAGGAGCTTAAAGAGCTCTTTGAAGACTTAGTAGGTTGGGAGTTCAAACACTGTGCCTACCATACGGCGTACCGCTTAGCAAGAACCTTATTTCGACTTGCACTGTATGGCTATCAGAGTGACCATGCAATTGACGACGCCGAAAAACTTCTTGAGGAGTGGGATGAGTACTACCAAAGCCGGCAGTCTAATGATGTTGAGGGAGAGGATGAGCAGGGTTCGGAGGCAGACGAGGATACTGATGACGAGAATACCGTCCCGCAAGTATAGACCACGGGTGACCGCCACAGTCAGGTGCGTCTCTGATGATCTTTCTTCGCACAAGGTTCACGACTCGTCTAAATTGAGATAAATCAAGCTGGTGAGAAACTCTTTCATGAGCTCTCTGTTAGCACGTGCAACATTCCATACCTCCTATTCCCACAAGACCCTTTCCATAAAGAAGATCGAACTTTAGACATGTCAGCGCGCCTGTATCGCATCGTAATCTCCGTCAACGAGCGTTACTTTAGTGTAAGTATCGCAATAGCCTGTATACGCGCTCATGGCGCTCTTGCCGCGAGATCGAGTAGAATTCGTAGACAAACAAAACTGGAGATACTCCATGACTGTAGGAAACTCTCGGTAATCCGTATTGCCCAGTTGAGAGAATTCACCTGCTCTCACCACTAGACAGCCTCACATGTCTCACCCGCATTGTCATTGCCGACCCAAGCTTATCCAAAGCTAATCAAAAACTCGCACTGATCAAGCGCGCCCCGTATTCCATCGATCTTGGCAGCGGCTGGACCTTCATCTTTCTAAACTTCCCACCGCATGCTGCGGAGAGATTGTCTTATCTGTACAAGCCTGCCGAAGCCTGCCTGTTCGGTAGACGGAGATGAAGCGATGATCTCTTGGCCCATTGTCGAATGCTTTTCGTGATGGTATGGGTGCGTATGTGAGGAAAAGCGGAGTGATGAAGTATGAAGGCCTGATCAGGGTTGAGGAACTGGTGATTGATGTGAAATTGATGTTGACGTCTGAACTGGGAAGGGTGTTTCCGAGTTCAAAAGATAGTATTCAGTGAGGTGCACAACATACACAAGCTACTCTGGATGCGCTGAAAACATAAGACGTCTCATATCTCACTTTCGTTGGATTGATGTGTATGACCATATGAGAAGATTGTCGTGAGAGACAGATACTGCATTAAGAGCAGGGTGAATGAGCAACAGCAGGTAATGAGTACAAGTTGAATACTTCATATCTTGACTTTTTTGCAAGGTGGTGCACATGCTGGACAAATCTATCATTAAGCACAGGCATGCTTTCGCTCCGAGTGAACTGCAAACATCAGACAGTACTATATATGGTATGTCTGTCGCGGGTGCGGAGCAATACTAAGGTAAAGTAAAGTACAAAGTAAGTACTTTACTTTACTTTACTTTACAGTAGTCGACGCCAAGCCCGGAAAGCTCGGCGTGGCTTGGCGTCGATCACAGCCTTTAGCGGCTAGCGGCCCTCGGTATCTCGATTAGAAATCGAAAACTCCAGTATGCAAGCAGCGTCGCGCATTCCAACCACTCCGCAGTCCGCACCACTCCGCACTACTTGATTGGACAAAGGTGTGACTCTTCGAAGGCCCAGGCGTCCGTGGAGGCCTGAAGAAGGTTCAACAACAAGAGGAAATAGACCAAAACACGTGGAAGATTTCATCCTTGAGTGACGACATATTCTTGCGATCCTCCTACCAACATTCATCTGTGTGTCCGCGACTCTTTATCCCTGCGGCGGCTCACCGACTGTTCAGAAACGGCGGCTCCCAATTGGTCCTATCAGCATCAATTGACCATCACCAGCTCGTCATCTTACGGACCCACCTGCCATCTCTACCCGTCGAGTGTCAATCTTCTCTGCCTAAGCTCAACGGCCACTGCTTAGAGCGACCGCCAAATTTGGGCCTTCACGTTATTCTGACAACGACAACAATATCCATCAAGGCATCGGTCGTCGCATCAGAGCTCGAATCCTAGCAAATTCAACGAGGCGGGGTCGTCGGTCCAATCTATCCACCGGTTTCTCGCGCCTTCCCGACAGCTGCTCCTCCCACCATCGGCTTCCAACTATCAGTAGAGACATACTCCTTATCAGCATAGGCCGCTGGGGAACATCATGAGCGGCACAGCGTTCGGCCCAGATCTCACACTGACTCGTTCGCAAGAGGGTCTTCTTCGAACAGCACTATCATCCAACTCTACCAGGGACAACGCCTCTCAAAGCCCTTACACAGCCATGCCGAGTAACTCGCGCTCCTACACCAACCCAAAGCAGCTGGACACAGGCTCAATTACGAACGGCCCAAACATGTACACCTCCCCAACCCAACAGACACCTGGCTCTGGCCAACTGGACAGCTTTGACGAGAGTCCCTTTCTGGACTATGAAAATTTGGATGACGGCAATTTCGATTGGGACAATAGCGGTGATCAATTGTTTGGTGATCTACCTGGAAACGAGTACAACGAAGAGGGCGAACTCCATGATAAGAGGAAGGCTTCTGCAGACGAGGAAGACGAAGAGGAGGGCTCGAGCAAAAGGCGCGAGGGCGACGATAAGTCTGCGAAGAAATCTGGCCAAAAGCCGGGCCGGAAGCCTTTGACTGGAGAGCCGACTACGGTATGTCCAAAGGGGCCTTCTCATCTAGTATTGCCAATACTGACCATCTCATCAACAGAAACGCAAGGCGCAAAACAGAGCTGCTCAGAGAGCATTTCGCGAACGCAAAGAACGTCATCTGAAGGATCTCGAGACCAAGGTGGATGACCTTGAGAAGGCTTCGGAGACTGCGAACCACGAGAACGGCCGTCTTCGAGCAACCGTAGATAAGCTTCAGATGGAGCTGAAGGAATATCGCAAGAGAATGTCAATGAACGTCGCTGGCGCTGGACACTCTCCACCTCGATTGGCCACTCAATCAAGTGTCTACAACAGCAGCAGCAATGGCAGTGATTTTTCATTCGCCTTCCCCAAATTTGGAGACCTCCCTGGATCTTTCATGAACAACGGCTCCATCGCAAAGACCACTTCACCTACTCAGATTGGCCCACGTTCGGCATCTGCGACAAATCCAAGTCTTAGAAAGGATTCCTCTGGTTCGACAAAGGTATTGTCACCAATAAGCTTCAACAGTGCTGCGACTTCATTGAGTACCTCCAAGCCTTATCAGGCGCCCATGAACGGAATCAACAACAACAGCTATGATGAGCTCGATGGGTTATTTAGCCCCTCGATCCTAAAGGACGCCAGCCGCAGCAGCTCTGCGGACTACATCTCATATCCTGGTAGCAAGGCTCCATCGACAAACGGTGCGGCGAAAATACCCAGTGTCGGTAGCACGATTGAGCAGAGGCAGACACCAACTGGCCGTCAACAGTCATCTACATCTATTACTGGCTCGCCTGCTTCTTCAATGTCGCACGCCCTCGACTCTTCCTGTGGGACGACTCCAGAATCCTCGGCTGAATCGCCGGATAACCGCAAGGGAAGTGAGAGCATCCTCGACACAATCAATGAGGAAGGCAAAATGCAGAACAACACAGGAGGTAAGAAGTCCTTTTGCGATGGGTGGGCTGACACCTGCGGCGACAAAGCCAATCCGATATCCCCAATGATGTTCGGAGCTAACGGTGTTCCAGCAGCTTCAAACATGGTGAAGTCCCCAGCCGCAGATATCAATGGCTTCGATTGGATGGCCCAGCAGAACGGCGGTCAATTCGACCCCGTGCTTTTTGGAGATTACCGGGATCCACAGGATAACATCCTGAACAACTCATTCGGAGACTACTTCAACGATGCCTTCCCTTTCAACGACTTTACAAGCCCCTACAATACTGCTGATGTGGTTAGCCATCTGGCTGAGGAGCCAACAAAGAAAGACTTCATGAAGGAGATCGAAGTGCGACAGAATGGAAGTCCTGGAGAAGTGATCCCGGGTGATGAAAAGCAGCAGTTCTTGACCTGTGACAAACTTTGGTCGGTGCCTCAGATCCTTGGCCAATGTATTCGCTGACCATGTCGTACTCTAGGGACCGTGTCCAGTCGTCAGGAATAGCCAACTCAGGCGAGGCAGATATGGATGACCTGTGCTCACAGCTAAAGTCAAAGGCCAAGTGCTCGGGCAAAGGTGCTGTCATCTCTCAAAGTGATGTCGATGAGATCTTGGGCCCTGCGCCGGCGGAGCAGACAGACTTTCTCAAGATGTTCATGTAATCGACAACGGCCTTAAAACCATATTCACGTGGCGATGATGGCTGGTCTATGAAATGTTAATGGCGTCATGATGCAGGGCTCGATCGAAAGGAAAAGATACCAGGGGTCAATATCCTCTTCTCTCCTCATGTACATTGGTCAATCTGAAGTTGATAGCTTGACAGCCAGGATGAAGGCAATGAAAGAAATACGTTGAATGCTGCGTGCCCCCCTCTTCAGCCGCGCGTCCTCAACAGAGTATGTCTCTCACTCCAACTGGACACATGTCCTGTCCGGGAATGGCATATACCTCCACTGGCATTCTCGTACTCAAGCAACAGCACCCAAATCCGAAAAACTAACCTGCAGTCAGCAGCGTCGACAGTCCTCGACTTCCTCGCGCCTGTCATGCAACTAAAATCATAGTATCCATTCATCAATGTTTCCCCTCTTCACTTTCGCCACAGCCACACTACTACCTCCTCAGACTCTATTCGCTAATCAAATCTAATATACCCCATATTGGCTCCGCTACCCCCGCTAGCCCTCCTTCTATATCCCTCCCTCTATCCTTCACCCTCTTCCACCTTCACTCCTCCTCCCCCTTCATTCATTCATTCACACATTACCAATCCCAATCCCTTAGATATCCCCTTTCCATTTCTCTTACACCATTCCCTTCACCTATTCGTCGTATTTTCCGCTATATCTTCCGCCATATCTTTCAATAACCGCTTACGCATCTACACCTAAATATAATATTCCTGAGCGAGCCGAAATTACGCGGTGGATATGCCAGTCAGCGGCCGACCTCACAGATGGAAAGATATTCAATCGCAGGATCAGAGGCATTGAAGCCCTGGCGGCCTTGTGTCGCCGGCAGGAAACTCAGCGTCGTGGCCAACCAAAATGGAGTGTCGAACAGAAGGATCGGAAATGTCTTCAGATGATATGGAGGGGAACATCACAGATCTATTTCTCATGAAGTGCAAGCCAAAGCAATGCATCTTTCGCCTAGGCGGAGAAAGCAAACTTTATAAGGACGGAGTTCGGGAGTATGGTACAGGCAATCAAGATGATGAATGAGGTTGAGAAGCGTTTGAAAGAGTTCGCACCAGATGATAAGGTCCCTTGTCCACATCCGAAATGCATAGCTGTTAAACTAAATTGTTTCTGTCAAGTGTCATGGCTTTCCAGCGTCATACTGCGGAGGTGCGCAATATATTATTGCGTGCATAGACTCTACTTACTCTTCCTACAATCTATTTATTGTATCCAGTCTCACCACTTTTGCATTCCTTTTTTATGTAATGATGGTTCAACGACTGATATGTCTACTGCTGTGAACTATACCCTGACCTTATGTTCAACGCCGAACGCAGAAACCCGAACAATGGCATGGAAAATAGAATCTGGCAAGTTGCCAGATTTAACTTTGTTGTTGAATTGAGGTAGAGCGGAGTCAATCATATTCCATCACTGTATAACCTCAATTTTTCTGAAGTGCGTTGAATTATTACTTTAGTATTTCTTGGGCGATGCCCCCTTGCCCCCCCCCCCAATTCCTGCATCATCGGCTCCTTGCTTTATAGTGCACACCAGAATATGACAGCGACCTTTTGATTCGGTATGATCATGGCAAGACGCACTCGTAATTGTAATCCTCCATATTCTACTTTACCATAGCTCTTCTTACAAGCAAATCGGGTTACGACAAATCCACCGCCTTTATGCAAAGACTTTACCGTCCGAACCCCACACATTCGAGACAAATTGTATTTGAAGCCTGCATTAGGCACCCAGCCAGGAACTATTGACCAGCAAAAGGGCAAAGTTTCCATGCGAAGCGATTCAAATTCCTTGTAAGATCGATCGAGGTGCTGTCTCCGACAATCGCGAACGGAGAGAAAGTCCTATTGCCACAACTTATGGCCTACGGGTGGCGGAAGCTGCAGGTGATATACCAGTCATCGTGGGTGGACCTGACAGACGTAGTCGTTACAAAATGATTTACCGAACGTTAGGTGTGGCAGGACAAGAGGATCTTCATTCTGGCAAGGAAATTGTGGAAGATGCATCATTACAGTACGCTAGAGACAGGGGTGTATGTTACAATGGCGTGAGTAGAGATGTCCGACAGGAGAAAGAACAAGGCTGGGATTTTTACTCGTGTCCTAAGATCCCAACTTCCATTTCTATATCTTCATACCCATCCCTTCCAATCTGAGTGAAAGGGTGAGATGTAGAGTCTTTCCGTTCTCCTTGCTCAAGAGCAGAAGAGGGATCCCTTTTATGATGCCTCGACAATGGCTTCCGTGCTATAGTATTAGTCTCGCTGGTCTGACCAAAGAGTAGCTTCGTGAAGCGACTAAGGTTCAAGCTTGAGTTCTGACCAGCGATAATAAATTTATCGCGGATCAAGCGGTACAAGGGGAGCAAGGTGGGGATACAAGCTGCGATAATGCCAATATTGACTTCGGCACTGTTAGAGGTCAGAGGGAAATTATTATAAGGAGTGAGTGCTTGGCCTACGTTCGCCACATCCAAGTATCGAAGCTGACCCCTAAAGACTATTAGCACTGATTTGGTGATATCGTCAGATATTTTAGCTTACAGGTCTGATCAGCATGGACAGTCTGCCAGTTTAGGATCGTGCGGACGATGCAACAGGCTGCAGTCCTATTCGTATAATGTCAGCCGTGCGGTCGGGGGGTGAAGTAATAAAAGCTGAGCTCTTACAATAGCCCAAGACCCATGAGACTGCACAGGAGAATCTTCTGCCGCAACTTGATCTGAACACTTTGCAAGATGATAATTGGAAATCCAGCGAGAATGAAATCGGAAATAATTGATATGACTGGAGATACTTAGCGAGAGAAAAAATTGATCCAGGAAGATTTACTCGAGTGAGTCATGATGATTCTCTGCAGCTGACCTTGTGTAAAGCACTTCGCGGCTTTTTTCTTCTCAGCATTCCATGCTGCATCCAGGGGAATGCACTGTAAGATCCAGAGAAGACACACAATTATAGTTGACAAGATTAGGACGAAGATCAGGCTCCGTATAGGCCTTACTATACGCTTGCTAGGGGAGATGCGCAGGAGTAGTAGACAGATTGACACCTTGGTGATTGCCAGAATCCAAAAAGTTTGAATCCAATCGCCGTAGCCAATTTTCATGAATTCCTGGATTTGATGGTCGGTCAGGTAGTATTCATGCCGTCCCCATCCATTGTGAATGCCCAAAATGACTAGGACGAGGCCTATGACGGAAGCGACCTTAGCCTACATCAGCATATACATCTCAAGACAGAGCAAGGAGATGAGTACGAAGGCAAGTACTATGGTCCAATCGTCCCAACGAGCGGACTTAGTTAGGAACAGGCGAGTAAACATTCGCAGCACAACAAAGATGGCAGTGATAATCTCGCTACCAACAATCATCCCGACCATAGTCCCTGTCCTGTTTTGATTCCCATCTGGAGGCACCTTCAGCTGAGAACTCATACTGATTGTTCTCAGGTCCTATCAATGAGATAGCTTGCATGTAAGTATGGCAAGTTGCTGCTGGTGAGAAGTATTGAGGGAGGTATCTTAGGCAGCAAGGATCCCCGGGTGTGTTATCTTTCCACTAGAAAAGTCTTGGAGATCCATGCAGTACAATGAGTACTACTTATACTAGGAAATGAGAGTCCTTGCCGCTAGTGTGATGCATTTCTCGAGATGCATGGATCGCGCACATTATCAAAAATTAGGTCAGGAGGGACGTAGCCTTGTACTGATCAACTCGATCATCAAGCAAGGAGAGGGAACGTATCATAGGACATACGTACTGGTGCAGTGTTCTTCACAATTGTTGGCCAGGCACGAATCTCCATGTTTGAGAGAAGGCTTTACAGCCGCACGGAGATTGGGGAGTGTGTGAGAAAAAGGAGGTCATTCTGCCCATGGGAGCAATTGATCGTCACAGAACGGAGGTCGTAAAGGCTGGGTGACATTGCAGATACGGCGGGCAGGTGGCATGCAGCCACGGTGGGTGGGCGACATTGCAGACACTGTGGGTGGGTGACATTGCACGAACGGATTTTGGGGGAGAATATATGCGCTGGATAAGCTCTGGCAGACGAAGGAACAATCTCTGTGAGGTAGAGCTTCGCTTTCAGGAGCTGTGATTGAAACGAGATGCTTGGAGAAGCACCGCTTTCGGATTATTACTATTTTCTGTAACCGTTACAATGATAATCGGAAAGTAGACATTGGACCGATTGTGAAACATTGTTGACACATGATCGGGGACGGAATAGCGGAGATGGCGGCACAGCGACCTGAGGCCACCGATTTTCAGCTAAGGCTGAGACTCCTCCCGAAGATGTATTCTTTGCTGCCCCTATGATTGTCCCAAGTATTTTGCGCCAGATCAAGGTCTGCTAGAGACAATGGGCGTTGCGTTACTAGCAAAGTAAAGAGAAAATGCCACTATTCCTTTAGCAAGGAGCTTGACAAAATTTATGCATGAAAGCTAGGTCTAAGTCTAAATTGAAGCGGCTAAGGGTAATAAATAGTAGGCTACTGCGTTATACTCTACGTACACCCTATCCCTATATTCATATACCGTAGCTCTCTTTTATAATAGCTTCAATTTAAGCCTAATATTTAATCTTACTTTAAGGGATATTAATTAGTTATTTATTTTTATTTTTATTTTTATTTATATTTATATTTATATTTATATTTATATTTATATTTATATTTATATTTATATTTATATTTATATTTATATTTATATTTATATTTATATTTATATTTATA
>JAABUK010002661.1_pt1 | contig 31744 bp, 42 predicted proteins | sample 5559141 | NCBI WGS metagenome assembly JAABUK01 (sample SAMN10711869, study PRJNA513367) | rock metagenome | isolation source: Antarctica rocks | place: Antarctica: Victoria Land, Pudding Butte nord | collected 2016-01-03 | reverse complement strand
TGATACACCAGCGTTGTCAGTGCGTGCATACATGTTATTCATCCAGCTTTGTGAAGGCAGTACAGTGTACCACTGCAGTTAGCCACAGTAGATAGCTGAGAAAAGATTGCATGCAACACCACACATGTACTGTCTGAACATGCTTATTTGACATTGGGAGCCAACCATGTGCAGCCAGGACTGCTAGTGGCGCTGCGCTTTTGAAAACATGTGATTGCATCAAACCAAGGCTGGAGCAGGCCTTAGCTAATTGCAGGAGGTGCTGTTACCATGTGTGGCATAGACTGTGAACAGTCAAGCAGCCAGCGGCACTCTGCTGCATGGCTGTCATGCCAGGCACGTCAACATATTGTTGGTCAAGTAGCTGAAGCTCACCGGGTGCGTCGGCTGAGGACCTGCATCAAGTGCGCATGACTGAACACATATGCATGATAATATCAACAAATCACAGTGTGCATAGGACAGGTTTGTACCGGACGGCTGGACTTGACATTGTCTGACAAGGTCAGACAAGATTTGCCAAATCCTAACAAGCACATCACACGTTAAACACTTACCACTGCAAGACATGTTGAATTCAACTCAACATCATTTGTTCTTTATGGTGCTCTTCTACCTCCTCCAATGGACGTGCTCGTGGACAATCCAGGTCAGCGCATGTGTATGTTGCTGAATCTGTAGATCTCACCAGCCTGGACAGGCACGCAGGAGCCTTTACCAAGCAGGCAAACACCAACTGATCAGGTACACACATTGTCGGTGTTACACCAAACTGAGCAGGGATTGGGCACTGGTGAAGGTGGACTGTGCATGCAAAGCCTGAGCTGCAGTCTTACACAACACAAGTGAGTCAGAATGGCACCAAAGCAGTACAACTTGAGCAACAGATGCACATATGTCAAGTGACTGTGTTGGTGATGAGAAACAGCGTGCTCAGTGTCGGCAGTGAGGACATCGACAGGTAAGACAGATCTTACAAAGGCAGTGTGGGCAGGATTTAAGCATTTAGGCACACAGACACAAAGGCAGTGCATCTATGAGTGAGATATTCGCAAAACATGATGAATCTCAAGCTGATGTGTGCAAGCTGTATTGCAGCATTTGATGTCTGTAATGTCAACATTCAATGTCTGTATCATTGCTGTAGCTGCCAGCCATGAGGGAGCTGTGCACAGGCAACTATGAGCGTGCCAGTTATGATGCTGTACTTTGACATTGCAAGAGGACGTCAACTTGCGCAGACTAAGATTGGCTGAATCGTGGTGGCCTGCACTCACATCTGTGAATGTGCAAGCAGCAGGCTGAAGCGCCAAACAAAGCTGTAGCAGCAATGATTGTAGCACCTTGTGTGAGTACCGAGTTGGATACAAGAACAGCTGCAGCTACATCTTACCTGCCAGACATGGGCTAGTATATTTGTTGAGCATGTGCTCCTGCAGTGGTTGTGGTGTACTGCAGAAGCATGTTTAGCCTCTGCACAACATCTGCCTGAATCAACTGCAGGTAGCAGCTAGTCAATAATTAGCATCAGCTGGTCAATATTTAGCATCAGTTTTTGCTAGAAACAAGCTTCCCAGGTAGCAACTAGCCAACCATAAGCATCAGCTGCAGTGAGGACAAGCTTCCCAGATAAGCAGCAGTTACTGATGTGCCAACGGTCAGGTCTGTCATCGTCATAAGGTTGCCACGAAACCTTTCGGAACAATGACAGACACTTGTCTCTCCATGCATGAAGATGCAGCCTAGACATACAATCTGTGCCGAAGCACAGCAACAAAGTCGACGATAAACAGATGAGCTTATCAGGTGGCAAGCCTTACCATCTTACACAGAGAGTCAACACTAATCTTAAGTAGTCAACCCGACTTTATCATAAGATAACTACATGCAGAATGTACTTTTCGGAGCACACACCTGCTCTTAAACTTTGTTTCGCTTGTCTCTTCGGGAAAACTCAGCAACTCCGGTGTGCTCGCGAGAACCTGTTTCTCAATAACGTCAGAGGATCAAACAAGGGTGGCCTGGAAAGCTACAACCCGGTCTAAGCGCTGCTGCTTAGCATACACCCAGGCATACACCTCAACCCTTGCACGCGAGATCCCGCACTATCAATTAGACATGTATCGCTCCGAGACCAGATGGCTTGAAAGTGTTCCTTTCCAGGACCTATCACCAATTGTGGCCCTACAGCATCTCATTCAATGCCTACGAGACGTCCAATGCCTACGAGACGTTCACTCCTGGTCTTGTGGTATCACATAATCCAGATTATCCTAATACGCATCCTGGAGCGGTATTATATTGGCATCTGTGTCAGTCTCATCTGGAACCGTCTCGGTTGTCTCAGCTGGAGAGATATTCCTGAATTACACGTCAGGCCTTGGTTCTGCCTGTTGCTTGTTAGCACCCTGGACTGGCAATGTCAACCTGCTGCAGTAACAGATCCTCTAGTTGCGTGTTAGCGGCGCCAGGAGGCTGCTTTAAGCGGCACAAGAATGCCTCTGCATCGGTATCACCAACTTGCCAGCTGGCTGTGCTGCTTGACTGGCCAGCGGACAGAACAGCTTCAGCACTGGTTACTGCCTGGCAATAACAAGACAGCCCCGCACCGGCTTTGCACAATGTCATACACCTGCAAGGTTTGCAAAGTTTTAGTGCGCCAAGCAAATAATGTGGTGTTGACTCAAATTGCATGCGCGACTCCTCCTAGCCAAATTGATTTCGCCATCTGCAAACTGGCTTTGATACACAGGGGCACTCTCCAGCATGCCTGCATCAAGATGTTCTGCAGTCAACTCAAAACCCTGCCCAGACAGTAAAGCTGCCAGCGCATGTCACAGGGCAGCGTGAACCATCTCACAGATTGCAAAGGGGCTAGGTAAGCCTTTGCCTACTGCAGAATGTACCAGTACTGCCAGGCTGGCATGATCTTAATGACCTGATGCATGCGACTTCTGTACTGCCGAGCTTTCAAGGTGACCACCGCCTCCCATCATCAAAACTGCAATTCTTGTTCTGCCGATCTCAACACAGATGTTTCTGCATGAATGTCATGAATCTGTTCAGCGTGAATTGATTACATTATGATGTCACTGAGACAGCTGATCAGACGTGAACATGTGTTTCTCTGCAGTCAAAACTTGTTGTTTCTGCCTGATGGCTGCTCCTGTCTGATGCTATGCCTCAGAATTATGATACGTCACATGAGAATGCCAACCCAAGGTCCATCACCAGTTCATCTGCAGATCCAGCTGGCCAGATCCACTTGTGTACTGATCAGCACCACATGTTGTTGAATTTGACACAATGCGCTGGAGTCGTTCTCAGTCTGATCTGGTGCAAATTAGCAGCAGGAATGTGATGCTTTATATTTGCAGTACACTGAACAGCTCAAAGCCACCAGATGTTGCTTGATAAGTTGCAGAATATGTTGACACTCAAAACTTTTGCAGCAGAAACCAAAGAGATTGTGCAGCATTACTCCAGTAGGTTTTCATATGGGTTGACAGAGCAAAGGCCGTGATTACAGAGAATACATGGTCTGGCCAGCTAACAAATATGATCACATGCCATCAGTGCCAATGTCAAACAGTGTCAGGATTCATTGTACGAGCCAAGAGAAAGGGAGAGAGAGAGAGCTCACAATGCGTCAGCCAGCCAGCAGACAAATTAAGTTGATTTTCCTGGTCAGCGAAATCTCGTTCGTGTCGGTGTGACGCGTAGCTGCCTACAAGTTTCTTTGTTTTTGGGGTCTTGAAAGATTCGCTGCAATCCCCTGTGGAGCTTTCAATACACTGCTGCCAAGTGCAAGATGACTTCATTCAGTTGTTTGACCTAAACTTATCCGAGTTTGCCGCACGTCTCTCTCTCCTCCACAAACTCGCACAGTTGCAAATATGTCAGGTAAATTTTTGCTCACTACTAGCTTGGCCAGGCAATCCCATGCACTCCCATTTGTAGGGAGACCGTTGCCACTCGCCGGCATGCGGATTGCACAACTCATAGTCACTTCGCCTGTTGCAAGGCCTTCGTTGCGATGATTTTTTGTCAGTCCAATCTGGGCCTGCTGCATTTGATATACTTGTCTGCGGCATGCACGCGTTGTTCTTACATCCACATTTTAGGCTTTTGATCGAGGCATCGACTGCAGGCATCGAGTCAGACATTCCAGGAACCACCGAGCACAGAGTCAAAAAGGACGAGGAGAGGGTGGAGAAGGACGACGAGGCCCTGGGCAACGAGGAGAGAAAGAATGACATGTCCGAAGGCGACAAATTGAAGAGTGACATCCCCTTCACTTCAGAGCACAGGGAAACCCATGAGTAGTCAACTCAACGTTGAAACCCATGAGTAGTTTGGCTTGATTACATTGCGACTTATTTAACACTTGGGCAAACAGGCAACTCTACCAGTGCGATTGCAAGCATACACAGAGTGTGTTGCACGCTAATTTGGAAGGTGTAGATGCTGATCTTCAGCTTTCATGCTTGTGTAAACAAAACTGAGTGGCAGCATCAATATCAGCAGTGATCAGTGATGTCATGCATTGACCTCACCAGCTGGCTCCATTGGTGAAATAATGCTCAAGCTGCTGTCTGAATCGTTTTGGCCCCTAGCCCTACAGGATCAACGTTGTTAACACGTCTCATTGCGCAAGTGCGGTTGACAAGGGCACAGCCACAGGCAAGCTGACAGCAAATGCTGTATTGCACCTGTACTTCTATTGCGCTTCTTGCAAAACAGTGTGCAGGTGGCTCAGCCTCCATGCATGCAGGCAAAGTGCAGTGCATTGGATTGACCTGAACTGACAGCATGCTAGCAGGTGCAGACATCACCCACACAGTAGCGCTACTGTGTGGGTGATGTCTGCACCTGCTGTACCTCCTGCAGCATTTTTCCAGCCTGCTGCTGATCAGCCATAGACTTGCCCATCAGCTCCCCATATGGAATTTAGCATGTTCCCTATCAGTACTTCACCTGCCAGTCAGCTTGCAAGTGTGCATCACATCCACCAGACCTAGGTCAGCTCATGCGGGTGAACGCGGATTACGTGCAAGGAGCACTACAGACCTAGGTCAGCTTGCTGCTGCGCCTGAATAAGTCACCTCCACACCACGTGCAAGCAACTGGCATGGTGGCATAGGTGCTTGACTGCAGCAGACTGTCAGCCAGGGCAATACTCCGCATAGCGTATTGGGTGTTCCTTACCTCACTGTACATGTACCCAGTTGAAATGTCTAATTGACCGCCACTGTCCACTTTGCCAAACCTTCTAGTTGTGTGGTCACATTGCAATATGTTTCTCAGACCAAAGCCTTGATATGGAGTATGAACAGTACAGCATAGCCGCGAATAATAGACTGGCCCGTACCAGTATGCATACTCACCATATTGTTAACAAGTTGGATACATCAAATGCCATGATTACAAACATACAACTTGATCATCTCTCAATTTTGGCCAGAAGTTACTGTTGCCCTGCCTGACTAGAAGCTGCAAATTGCAGTTTGAGTTGCGACTTGGCAAAGCTTGTGCCCAGGATGCCATTACCAAATCATTTTTAGAAATGCTCAGGATGGCAAAGGCCGATAATCCCACACAACTATATGACAGACGTAAGGTTTGAAGCAGAGGCCAGTCACTGTTAGTCAAAAGGGCAACGCATTTTTCGTCTAAGGCATTCAAAGTCAGGATCAAAGTGTCTAGCAGTGGCCGGGGTCCTTCAGCGAGGTACTGCACACCCACAATATCTAGTCCTGTGTTGGTGAGATCCAACTGCTTCAGACATGGCAGTGTGCAATTGACTAAAGCTTCGACATGACATGCGCTTAGCTTAATGTAAGTAAGCGCAACATGCTCAAGTAGCGGCCAACATGCTTCAGTCAGGCAAGCTAGTATTAATGCGCCTGCCTCCACAGTGCAGCGATGCAACTGGAGGCGCCTCAGCATGCATGACCAATCATTGTTGGCAAAGGCAGAGTCAGTCTCTGCAGCAAGATTGTGGTCTTGCAGGGTAAAGTATTGCAGGCGCTTCATTCTGTTGTTGCTCAAAATTGTGGATACTGCACTGCTGGTGCAGTCTTTCAAGCAGACTTCAACTAAACAAGGCCAATCCTTAGCACTGAGAGCTGCTGCATCCTCTGCACTGTTGATTGTAATGCTGATGACCTGGCGACGAAATTCATGACGCAGCTGTGAGCAGGTGGCGGTAAATTGCTTGGCAATGTCGCGAGGCATAACTTCCAGCAGCCTTGGTGCTTCCTGCAAGATCTCAAAGATAGAAAGAGCAGCTGTTTCTGTCTGTGCCTCATCATCTTTGCATGTGTTGGCAGCATCTGCTCTGTGCTGACACCTGTGAAAAAGACATAAGCAGCGTGAAAGCTTCACCACTTGACAGCTGCTAAAGATCACCGACCCTAGTCTTGCGATAGAGTTGCAATAATCAGTGCGAAGACTACATAAGTTGCCTGCTATAAGCACAGCATAGAGAATTTGTAAATTGTGACGGTGTGCAGCGGTGATAAACCCAAATATATCGGACACAACATCTATTTGTTTTGTTGCATATAATGGAAAGTTGCTTTGAATGCTAGCCTTCTTGAACTTTCAAGTATATGTAAGTATACTGTCAGCACTGTCAATGATATGTGGATTTCTCGACCATGCACTACCTTGCATTGAACAATCCGTAACCTGCACAACCATACACTGCCGTTAAGATGACCGCAGAATTCGCATACAACATTGATACACTTACAATCGCATGTGCACAGCACCACTGCGTGCACATATATGGCCTAGAATCAAACCAACTCGGTTGTCCTAACAACTGGGCCAGCTGACGCCACCATATGGTGTCTTCAGAACACCTCACAACACCTGCAGACCCTGTCTGATCTTGCTCACTGCTTGCCAAAACCTTGATACACCAGCGTTGTCAGTGCGTGCATACATGTTATTCATCCAGCTTTGTGAAGGCAGTACAGTGTACCACTGCAGTTACCCACAGTAGATAGCTGAGAAAAGATTGCATGCAACACCACACATGTACTGTCTGAACATGCTTATTTGACATTGGGAGCCAACCATGTGCAGCCAGGACTGCTAGTGGCGCTGCGCTTTTGACTGAGCAGAAAACAGCCAAAACGGCGCGTTGCAGGCAGGAGATCACCGCACATCTTCACTGGTCATAAGACTCTGTCTCAGAGCCAATGGCAGGCAGCAACCGCAAGCTTCGTGCCGTCGAGGCAACTCAGAGGTTTTTTTGCTGCGGAGGCTTGACAGTCTGCAGCGTCCAGCAAGTGGTGATATGCACACATAGTACATGATTCTGCCACAGGTGTTAGCACAGCACAGCAGCTGCTAGCTTGTGCAAAGATGCTGCAGAGTGGACAGCTGCTCTGGCTGCCTTTGACGTTTGAGGAAGCACTAAGGCTGCTGGAAACTTTGCCTTGTTGCCTTTCACAGCAGCTTGCTCACAGCTGCGTCATATCTTGTGCTCCCAGTCCATCAGCATCACTGTCATCACTGCGTAGCAGCTCTCCCTGCAAAGACATGGTCCGCATTGGCCATGTCAAGTTTGGAGCGGTGACCCAAAAGCAACGTATTCAAGCTACCTTGGCTATTCCGCACAACTGGGCTGAGCGTGCACCTATGCATGTGTCCTTCTTGACAAGGACCCAAGCTTGGCTGGAAGGCTTGTTTTGAATTTCCATGCAAGCTCTTCATGACACAGCACTGACAGCGGTCTCATTTTGTCTCATCTCACCAGACGTCTTGTCAAGATGGTCCTTATTCAGCATGGAGCATGTGCACTTGTTATATCAAAACCTTTTGAGGAGAACCAGGCAGGGAACTTTCAGCCTTGAGGCAAGCTTGCAATTGCTGCTAGCACTATTTCAAACTTTCATTTTGGAGAACAACAGGTTCACAGAGAAAGAAATGCTGGGTCAGATAAATGACCCAAGTTGGATGAGGTGTGCTTGACAGGCTGCACTTTTCAAGTAGCAAACACATCTTTGAGCATTAACAAAATAAAGTTGCTTCGAAGCATTGCAGTGTAGCACCTTGCAAGACTGTGATGTCAATGCACAGACTGTTTATCCCTTAGTCAAGCCCTTACAGGTGATTGATTTTGCATGTTGACATTGATGCGGCACTCTGTGTTGCACTGTTGCATGATGGCTGCAGGAGCATTACCATGCCGCATGATTGTCCCTTGCTTAATATAATCAAAATATCGTTCGTCATGAGGCAAATCTAAAGCAACATGATCATTACTATCCCCCTTTAAGCTTTGTGAAATTAATGATTATCATCCATGATGATGAAAACGTATCCATAGCATCAATGTGGCGCACTTCCTGGCCTCAGAGAGACTGCAGGTGAAAAGGAGCAGTCTGTTTGTGCATACCTTTGCTGGTCAGATGCAGTTGACAGTCCATACAATTTTGGCGCCAGCATTGTTCAGCCTTTCATGCATTTCTCGGGCCCTGAAATAAAGCTGTGAAGTGCAGTGTTTGATAAGTGTCCAATTCAGCAAAGGATGATATTGCTACAGGTAGAGCTGGCTGATACACAGAGCTGGTTGAAGCTATGGTGCTGCTGATGAACTTATGTAAACGGCACATGTTCAGGCATAAGCACACGCACATGGCTGTAACAAGAGATAAGCATAAAGTGCAGATGCACAGAATAAACGAAGAGGATGTAAATAGGACCAGCTACTATCAGGCTGAGGCACTGGGGGCAAGAATCGACGTACACATTGAAAGACTACAAAACAGAGTTGCAGTGCTTTCTGTTTGGACCAACACAGGTGCCAGGAAGTGCAATCGCCTATTTGTAGGAGCTGGGCACGCTGCATAGCTTCCCTTGCAGCGCATTTAGATTGGCATGGAAATTTCATTGGCAGCTTGCAGTCAAGTGCCGTTGTCATGCATTATGCATGTGAGCACAGCAGTCTTTGATGCCAACTTCAGCTTGCCTTGATGCAGTGTGTTCACAAAGACAGTGCTAGGGTGTCAATAGCATCAGCACATGCAGCTGAGCAAGAGGTGTTGAAAGAAAAGTCTACAAGAGCTGGAACCATCACATCTGTACAGCTAAGCTATTGTACACCAGGAACCCAAGGATATTTGTACAGTACAGCCTATGTGTCATGGTTCATATGGTGCAGACACAGCATAATATGACACTGCAGACTGATGGGTGCAAACCAAAGAAGAAGATTGTGGGTTGCTGCGCCAGTGCTGCACTGGTGACTAAGAAGGCAGATGGACAGTCTAGAGGCTATTGACAGACAAGACATAGAACAGACTGCTGTTATCGTGGACTGCATGAAGGCACCAGAGAGCCATGCCCTCCACATTCTTCTCCCCAAAAATGCCATACGCTACCTGCAGCCCAGCAACAGCGTCCTTCAGCACAGCGTCATCCAGCACAGGCCATCTGCTGAGAGGAGATAACGTCTGATATACATATATATTACAACATACTATACACGTAGCAGGCAAACAGAGCAGCTGAGGCTTCAGTCACAGCTCATTCACTGCAAAGCATGCGTGCCAGAAACAGTTGTGCATACCCATTAATGGTGCTGACTGGTGTCCATGCAGTTGGGTCTTTTACTGTCAAGCCAGACATGACATCAAGGCAGTCAGACAGTCATGTTGCCCGTAAATTTCATTTGCATACTGCAAGCTTTGTAATCAGACTGCATGAGGGTGCTCAGATTGACATGTCGCTTGGACGAAAATGTGTGAACTTGTGAGCATGGCTTGGCTGACCTCAGTCTCATTCCTGGGCGCTGGTCGCAGCTGCTTGCTGCATCTGTGCAAACAGCTTGGCTACAGCTTTCCAGTTCTGAACATTGTTGCGCTGTGCCATCTGCAGATGTAGCATAGGACCAGCCAAATTCTGGACCAATTCCTTGGCAGCCCCAAGCATGACACCGCCTGCCTGCTGCAGATGCTCAACCAGAAGATTGGTGTGGGTCTCTGTGAACTCCGCTTCACTGTGGATGTCCTCAAAAATTGGGACAAACCTGCTCAGATAGTGCGCTGTCTCACGCTGGGCGCGCTTGCAGGAACGGACGTCATCCTTCACCTCTTCATAGTTGCTCTGCATCTCCTGGTGGCTCCTCTTCAGGCCCCTCATCTCCTGCATGCCACATGCAGCTTCACAAGTATATTATGCACAGGCACCATGTCATAAAGCAGACATGGCATGGCAGCATTGCTTCTATGAGGTGAGGTCTATTCCAGGATAACATGAACTTCAGAGCAAGATAGCTGTTGCTAGCACATCACAGCACTCTGCAAGACCTGATGACTCACGAGCATCATCCAAGGCTTGGTATGACACATCTGCACACAATTACAAACATGTACAGCCACAGATCCTCAAACAGACACAGACACACAAACATGCAGGTTAGGTCAATGTGTGCTGGAGCATGAGAAAAGAGGTATGTAAGAAGCTACTTAAAAAGCTTTGCAAAAAAAATGCACAAGGAGCTGCAGAAGCAGCTGCCATACGCAGTAGCAACATTGCATTTTTACCGCATATGCACCAGGCTACAACTCAGCTGCAGAAAAGAAGTGAAGATTCACAACAGGCTAACAATACCTGAAGCCTAAGACCCTTGCATTGCCATAAACAGCTTGCAAAGTACACATTTTGCCGAGTCAGAGACAGCTCAGAAGCACGTTTTACCTGATGCAGCTGCTCCAGGGAGCCTCCCCCATTGTCCGGGAGCACAAGAGGTGCTACATCCTGCCTGGCATAGGGGTCATCAGCAGCAGCAGGCAAAGCACAAACAGATGGCATGGCAGGAGCAGCCGCAGCACCACCAGTGCCAGCACCCCCAAAGCCAGCACCCCCAACGCCAGCCACGCTGTCAGAACCACCATTGTCTGCACTGGCACTGCCAGCTCCATCATGGCCACCAGCGCCAATGCCAGATCCTTGATGCAGGTCAGCACCACCACTGGGAGCGCTGCCAGTGGTGGTAGTGCCAGTAGCAGGGTCTGCACTCACAGCAGCACCCTGTGTGGCAGTAGCACCCCCAGCAGCTGACTCAGGCTCAGCCTGGACAAAGGTGCTAGGGCTGATGCTGGTGTCATTGACTGCATCAGCAGCTGATGCAGGGCCATTGCTGCAGGGGGAGAATGTGGGGCTGGGGAGGGACTGGGGGTCGGCAGGGGGGTTGATCACCAGCAGGGCCGGGTCTGTGCTGATGGCTGCGGGTGGGAATGCGAGTTGGGAGGCAGCTGCAACACCAGCTGGTGACTGGGAGGCAGCTGCAGCACCAGCTGGTGACTGGGAGGTGAGCAGGTCTTTGTGCGGGTCAGTAATAGCAGCATGGTGAGGGCTGCCTGCGGTACTGGGTGTGTTGCTGGAGGTGTTGGAGCTGCTGGTGGGCTGATCACATCACTGTCCAGAACAGCAAATGGATTGGAGCTGTGCTCCTGGGCATAAGCAGTTGGTGTAGCACAGAAAGTGCCATGAGCACTGCTCTGTGCTAATGGTCGATTGTGCTTGTTTGACCGTGTAGGTGCAGGCCGGAAGTCAAGCTCAAACAAAGGTAGAGATTGTGCCTGACTGCTGTTGGGGTTCTCAACAGGATCTGATCCTGCTGTAGCAGCAGCCTGAGGATGGCACAGTGCGGCGTCATACTCAGCCTGCAGCGCTTGTGCCATTGCCGCATCCTGAGATGTCTGCTCCACATACTCTGGCATGGCCTCTGTGACAACGCTGACGGGGACGTACCATCCTTCTGTCCCGGGCACTCGCACCTGCACAACAGAACAGTGCGTTGGTGGCTGTCATCGCTGGACCACCTCGACGACGACAAGCTGTGTCACGCTTGAAACAAGAAAAACAAGTGACACTTTCAGATGACCTGAGGCGGCATTTCCTCGCTGTAGGCTGGGTCAGTCCCATGACGCTGTGCAGCGGTCGACGCCTGCAATTGACAGCGTGCTTAGGCTTAGCAAAAGTCACCCGCCAGCGAAAAAGAAAGAGCGGAACAGGAAGAGCACTGCGGATTGCTGTGGGTGGTGCGGCTATGGCAGTCACCGCTTACCTCAGGGCGGTGGCTGGCTGGTATGGGAGGTCGTTGGATATTGTTGACGTGTTGCTGTGTACTGCGGCTGGGCCTGGTGCCACGGGCGGTGTTTGAAAGCGCCTGCTTGCCATTACCGGCTCTGTTGCCAGCTGGGGCCATTGCCAACGCTAGCGTGACGGTGTGAGGAAGCAGGACTCACAGCAGCTGTGGTGCCGTAGCAGTCAAGAACAGTGCATACACGATGATAACTCTCCAGCCTTATGTTCCCTCAAACCGGAGAAAGGCGGGATGAGCATATTACGAATTGCAGTCAAAATTCAGTTTTGAGCTCAGCATATGGTCACATGTCTCAGCATGTGCAGGGCTGGAAGGGGGAACCCGTGCCAGCTGTTGCCAGCTGGTTTGGGTTCGTCCACCGTCCAGTTCCTCAGCGTCTGTCTGACCGACTGCTACCTCAGCTAGCTTCGCCCAGCTTCGATATATTCCTCCAATGGTGCCGGTAGAACGTACCACCTAAATTGGCGGCATCTAATTTCGGATTGAAAAGAGCTCGACATCCCTTTGAGCATCTGGGAGCAGTGCTCAAGATGTGGAGTCACGATTATTGTCACTGGTTGAAATTGCACGATGTGCACATGCTCGTCATCATGCAGGCCCTGATTGCATGTCCAATCTACGACCACTCAAGAGCCGGTCATACATGACCTTGTCTGCATCATGTCTGCAAATTGACCTTGTCTCTGCTACATGACACTGCAGCTGAAATTCAAGCAATGCTCTCCAGCGCTTACTGCCGGGCACAGTAATATGAAGCGCTTTTGGTTCAAACATCCCAAGGCGTTGTCACACTCTTACACTCAAGTATGACATGCCATTACAGCTGCTGGCCCAGCCCTCCTGGATGTTGCTTTCTCAATTTCTCAAGGCTGGTGGAGTTGTTGAGCTTTCAACATGCTGATTTCTACAGCTAAACAAACAATGATGCCAAGTCAAACTAATCGTCACTGTATCCTGTCCGCAGTACCCATGATTTGTCCTTATTGTTCACAATCATGACCATAAGCAGAACAGTCTGGTTGTAACGCTCTCAGACCATCAACAGTGACATAATGCAATACCCCGGCAGCTTGCTAGCACCTGTCATACTCACGTTTACAGTGTATACACTAACCAACTCATCAAACACCACTAGGTCGAGCTGAGCAGCTGATTCACCCAACAAAGACATCAGACACGCCCCTTGCTGCTGCATGATGTTTTACTCGTGGGAGCCTAGAAGGGAAAACATGCTCAGTAACACGCCACTCACTGACTGCCTGATGGGAAGAAACCTGAGTCCAATGCTTGCTGAGCAGTGGCTCTCTGGGTACAGTCAGGGTGCAACATGTGTTGTAGCAGGGAGCAGAAAACTCCTGTGTCATCTGTTGCTGAGCCAGCAACCAAAGCCTTCAGCATAGGGTGTTGCTGCCATTGTGCAGCATCCCTTGGCAAGTTGTGGACACTGGCCTGCAAGTTAGCACAAAGCCTGTGGGCAGGGGGATAAGAAAGATGCAGACAACCTCGCAGACAAGGTCTGTGTGATTCATGCCATGACGTCTGCTACATGTTCAGAAGACCTGAGCATGCAACATGGTCACACAGCATGCAGTATTTGCCTGCATGACAGCGCTCACCCATTCAATGTGATTCTGACGAAGCCTGGGCAGTGTCATATCTGTCACATCTGGCAGCCAGTCAGTGTATAGCATCAGGAGAAGGATGCCAGTGCTGTACACATCATGTGCGGCCGGATCAATGAAGTCATCAGGGCCTGTCCCAATGAACTCTGGTGAGGACATGTCATACGAGCACCCAGTAGTTCTTGGTATGTACCTCCTAGGACCTGCAGCACCACAGCAGCTTGGTTTGCAGCCCACTTACGTCTGCACAAGGTCCTTTGCAGCAGACAAAGCTCTGAGGAGCCTTGGCCTCAAGCAGCATGCTCGGCAGACACTGGTGCAATCAGCACTTGAGTCAGATGCGAGAGTAACTGAGCAGTATACACAAGTTGCTTTACCCTGATGCAAACATCTGCCGTAGGATATGCATACCCCTCAACCATTACCCACTTGAGTGTGGTTACATAATGCGCAGGAAAAACTGCTGCAAGGGGCTGCAAGGCCTGAGCACAGCATGTGCAACGCATATGAACATTTGCCAGCCTACATTATGCAAAGGTTGGTAGTGAACTTCTGTCGTTCAGCTGTGCCCATCTGTTGCACAATGAGCTGACTTGTTGCACATAATCAATGAGTGTGTTCTGTACTCACCCTGATACCTGATGCTGCAGCCAAAATCAATGACCTTGAGGCCCCTTATCTCGCCATCATCGCTTACATCAATCCTGATGTTGGGTCCCTTGATGTCACAGTGACCTCTTCCGCGTCTAGCAAACCAATCCAGAGCCTGCAGCAATCAAGTATATCAAGTTATTGCTTGCCTGGAAGCACAAGCTTGTCGTGCTTGACTAGTTTCCTTTGGCCCTGGGGTCTGTGGATACACCGGGAAGCATGCTTGATGGACAGCAGCAGGCAGACAGCAGCAGGCAAAGAGGAAGCTGCTGGTGTGCATGAGCTTCAGATGATCACGATCAACACCTGAGCACCTGTGCCACAAGCAATGCTTGAGGTACATACATACCTCCAGCACACCTCTGATCATGTGCTTCACAGCCAACGAGTACTGCTGCGCTGCATCGGCCTTGGATCCCAGTATGTCGATCAAGGTCTGCCTGGCCTCCCTCACATCACCACCTTCTACATACCTGCAAAGAAAGGGTGCAACTTGCATGGCAGTGTGCTTCAATGCAGATTTGGAGTCATACATCTGGTGGTCTGGCATGTTGACAGGCCTCTGCATCGCACTCTCGGCAGAATGCATGTCAACAATGTCACATCATGTGATGGAGTTTTCACACCTGCTGCCCTGTTGACTAGGCATGCTATGCACACTCAAACATTACTCAAGCATCTTGATCTGTCCTGAGGAAGGTTCAGTCACAGGGGAGCAGAGCATGATGCACTGCATGCACTCACAGCGGCTGTGTGTTAGTGCTGTATGCCACTATCTACTACATTAGCTACACGTCAAGGCTCACCATTGCACGCAATGCAAGCAGCTGCAGGCCATACAACAGTCAAGAAACTCACTCTAGAACCATGCACAAATAGTGCTTGTTGTCATCTGGGTTCGCATGCTTGAAGACTGCAAGGCACTGCCCCAGGTAGGGGCAGCCTTCGGCATCCCTCAGGCCTGCCAGTTCTGCATTCGCTTTGGCCTGTTCCTCTGGGCTCTCATATGGCATCGTCTTTGCAGCGCCCGACTTGATGCTTCCATCAACAAACTGTATCTCAACACTGCAGGCAGACGACGCACTGTCAGATCACATGTCTGTCACACGTCAACAGCATGCAGCATGTGAATGTGACAAAACCTTGCTGGCATGCCTGACTGCACGGCTCACTGCACGTCTGAATGCACGTGTGACTGCAAGCCTGACTGCATGCTTGCCGTGCACCTAGGTCTGCCTGGATTCATTGGACCCCAATACTCGAGCCGTATGCAATGTGGAAAGCAGCTAAGGCATAGACTTACTAGTGGACAGGTCCACCACCGCCAACACCACACAGCCCAACCCGGGGGGCGTTTGGCATCCTGAGAATGCGTACAGCAGGACTGTAAGGAGACAACACCCATTGCCACAAGTCCTCCACTACCTCCTGCCCAGTCACCTTCTGGTACTCTTCAAACGCCTTCCACTCCTGCTCCACGGATATAATCTGCAGAAACAAGCTTTGCGTCGCGCCAGGTGTGCTCCAGACATCACAGCTTGTCGATACAAACTGGATGAAGGTGGTGCGCCAGACTATCACTCACTGCATATGAATTTTCTCAGAGCATCTTGCAGCCAGTTCAATACATGGTATACAGTCAAACTATGCCAGCTTTTGCTGATGCGCCAAGCCTTGATAATGAAGTAAACAAGCGGTTATCTGTCATGCTTAAGCTGATACGCTCAGGCATGTCTTGCAGAAGACAAACCTCCTCAGTTTCAAGGGGAAGTGGCTCGCTCAGCTGCTCAGGAATGCAGTGCCTGGTCTTGTGCTCAAAGTACTGAAAGGCCGCCTGCAGACAGACTGCAAAATGAGCGCCATGGGAGTCTGGAGTCTGCTTGCATTAACAAAGCCAGCAGTGACGCAGACCACTGCAGTCTGGCATGAATAGCAATTGTTTACTGCAGGCGATAAGCGCAGTCACAAGCAGGGAGCGTGTACCAGCTTGTGGCGTTGCAATGGGACGTGTGTGTGTGAAATAGTTTGTGTCAAAGTAAAAGACAGCAGACAGAGGTGAGCACACCTGTCGATCTGTCACATTCTGGCAATACGCTTCCAAGTACTGAATTCTGAGCTCTCTGGCAGATGGGCCAGAGAAGGGAACAGAGCCAGCAATGCCTTGGGCGGGTTGCGCCTTGGCCTTGGAAAAGGACTGAGCCTGTTGCACAAAATATAGGTCTTAGAAAGAACTGGGGTTACATACACTTGACTGAAGAGCATGAAATCAAGCCTGAAGCAGCTGCCCCAGATCAGTCACGGGTGTTGTTGTCTGCAAGGGACGCTTGACCACTGTGAACACACAGAAGCATTGTATGCCTTGAAAACCAGAGCTGTAGATGACACCTGCTGAATCTCATACTGGGGGCAACTCAGGGCTGTACATGCATTGATTGGATGAGTGGAACAGGGTGAACGGGTTGTTCGAGAAGGATTGGGGGGGGGATTATCAGGTGAACAAAAAGGTGAATGGACAATTGAAGAAAGAAAGAAAGAAGGAAAGAAAGAAAGAAAGAAAGAAAGAAAGAAAGAAAGAAAGAAAGAAAGAAAGAACGCTGAATGAATGAATGAATGAATGAATGAATGAATGAATGAATGAATGAATGAATGAATGAATGAATGGATGGATGGATGAATGGATGGATGGATGGATGGATGGATGGATGAATGAATGAATGAATGAATGAACGGACGAATGAACGAACTAAGAAAGAAAGAAAGAGTGAATGAAGGAATGAACAAACTAAGGAAGGATTGAAACAAGAAAGAAAGAAAGAATGGATGAATGCACGAACGAACGAATGAATGAATGAATGAATGAATGAATGAACGAACGAACGAACGAACGGATGCAATGTTGAATGCTTGATCGGATGAAGCCCTTGGGTTTGGGAATTGCAGTGTGGCATGGAACATCATTGTGCATACCTCTGAGCCTGTGCTCTGAGCGCAAGGAGCAGCAGCGCCTTGAGCAGGAACGATGGTGCTGCTGCTTGCTGCATCAGACATGCTTGCTCCCTCCTCACAGCGGTCATGCCTGAGTGACATCTCAGCTGCCGCAGAGGTGTACTCTTGCTGACTCTTGTGCAGGTGACTGTCTGGCGAGCTGGGTGGAGAGCTGTCTGTGCTCATGGCTTGCAGTGTGGCTAACCTGTCAGAGGAAGTGGATGACTGTGATGTGGCCTCTGACATGCTCTCACAGCTGTCTGATTGCCGCTCCTGCAAGAACTACAACACATGGTAAGCTGCCAGTACCTCTGATGCATCCAAATGTGTCAGGTGACAGAAAGGCAGGCAACACATCTGCTTATGTGGCTAGCTGTGTCATCAGCAGGTGATTGTTTGTGTCAGGGCAGGCCTTTTACCAGAAGGTGCATGGAGTGGCTGAGCACCAGCAAGTACAACTGAGCACCTTCTACACATGGCTTGCACTGTGACACACATTCAGTCCTGGAAGGCATGTTTGATGCCCATTTTGACATGTAATCATGAATAGATGCCAGGAAAACAGGAACTGTACATTCTCTGGGCTGCACCATACCTGTTGGGAGTCAGAAAGGGCTGAAGTTCCTGACCCCTCAGTGTCAGTGTCAGCTGGGTTCTGGTTGTCAGCCTACAACACACTGCAAAGGTCAGACTCTCCCTCACAGAGGCATTGAATCTAGAAGCAGTGACACAGGACTGACCTGCTGGCTGATTGCCTCCTCATGGCAGTCAACTCTTTCGGCTTTGGCGCTTACTGAGGACTGATCGACAGTCCAGTCGATCTCCTGTGAGATGAGGTGCTGACCTTCATCCTGCACCACATCAGCCTTGAGACAAACCTACTGGGCAAGGCGGCAACAAAGGTCCAGACGCTCCAGTAACAGGCTTGCGTACATAAGACAATGCATGCAGCTGCAGTGCCTTGTCCAAGCAAGATATGCTGTGCATGCACAGGGATGTGAAGGAAACAAAACAAGAACCGGATGCACAAACCTGTGAGTCCCTGCCAGTTGCAGCTGAGGCAGCAATGCTCCACTTGGGAGCAATAGTGCTGTTGCTTGCACCACCAGACGTGCCTGCTGCCTCCTCACACAAGTCATGCCCATGTGACAGCTCAGCTACAGACTCATACTCTTGCTGACATCTGCGCAGGTGGCTGTCTGGTGAGGTGGGTGAGGTGTTGTCTGTGACCATGGCCTCCAGTGTGGCTAGCCTGTCGTAGGCACTGGGTGACTGTGCTGTGGCCTCTGACATTGCCCTGCAGCTGTCTGCTTGCCCATCCTAAATGGCACCACACTGTAAGCTGCCTGTCATTTCAAGCTTCATGCAGCAATACATTGCGCCAGGTAGCAGAAAGGAAGGAAAGGCAGGGAGCAGCCTCTTGCACTGCTGTGTTTGACAGATTTTCAAGGGAACGCAATGCTGAGCCGCAGAGAAGCCAAGACTTCTGTCTACCTGGCTGGATAGGTCAGAGTTCTGATCTGACACACTGCAAGCTGATGGCCTGACATCCACCTGCTGGTGCTCAGCTGCTCCATGCACCCTCTGGCACATGGCCTGCACTGACACAAACAATCAGTTCTGCAAGAGATACAAGTGAAGCCATGAGTCATGTTTGCTGCCAGGACACATGTGCTTCACACTGGAACAGACATGATGGGCATCTTCTTCTGGCAGGCTGCACCATACCTGTTGGGGGTCGGAATGGGCTGACCCCTCAGCGTGAATGTCTTCCATGTTCTGGTGGTGCACCTGAAACAAGTTGCGCAGGTCAGGCGGTAATGCACAGAGCAGTCGCAGTGCATGCTGTGGACAGAGACTGACCTTCTGGCTGGTTGGCACCTCATTGTAGTCAGCTCTTGGAGCATCTGCACTGGCTGAGGCCTGGTTGACAGTCCAGTCAATCTCCTGTGAGACAGTCTGCTGACCTTGCTCCTGCACAAGATCAGCTTTGTGGAGCATTTGCTGGTCAGGACAGCATGTGAGAAAGTTCTTCAGATTTGGTGGTGGTGGAGGAGGAAGGGTAGCTTGGCCACTTCAAACGGTGATTTGCAACCAGAGATACACAGCACTGCTCAATGCTAGTGCCACATCAACTGTAGGCAAGACAAGCTTGGGTCTGGCAAAGGCCGAAGTTGACATGGAACAGGACAGCAGGCAAAGAGACACAGCACAAGCTTTTGGAGTCACCCGCCAAGACAGCGCCATAGGGTGAAGCTCATTAAGCAGTGAAAGGTGTACAGCACTCACTCTGGTCTGCCTCAAAACAGATTGACCATCCTTCTCTTTCAAGGCTAGTTGCAAGGCGCCCACCTCTGCAGCCCTACCCTCTTGTTCCCACTCAACCATTCCCTGTAGAAGATAAACAGCGCAGATGTCACTAAGCAAGCAAAATTGTCAGGCATGGTACAAAAAAGCCAAATGCTACTTGATGTGACACAGCGGATTTGCAGCAAAAGTGCTCACTCTACAACATGGTACAAACCGGAAAGTGCTGTCAACATCAGTCCTCCATGTCACAGGCTAACATGCAGTCAGACCATAGCAATGGAAAGCTATACACTGAAGCAAACAGCTTGTTGGCACACCAAAGAGAGCTTAGGCAAAAAGGCTTTCCAAGGTTGATCATCAAGCTGTGGGACAGCAGTGATGTATGTGTTCAATAGATCGGCGTCGAGTACCTGTAGGTCAGAGACTTGCTGCTCCATGCCAAGCATGTCAGCATCATACTGTGTCCTCAAGCGCTCATGTGTGCCATGTGACTGAGACAGCTCATGCTCCAGGTACACAGCGTACTGCTCTACTGCCTCTACACTTCTTTCCTTGTGGCCAAGTAACTGTTCAGCTGCATTGAGATGCTTGGCAGAGATCTGAAGCTGCTGCCTGAACTCTGACAGCTGCAGCAGAAGACACATTGCAAGTACTCATGAAAGTGAAGGCAAGTGGCATCCTATACAATCTTAGACTCAGTACAGTGCATCAAGCAATGGGGTACAAAACACCTTTGTTGTGATGTGCACAGCAGCACATGAGCAGCAGAGTCAAAGCGGAGCTTTTTGATGTTCATGAAGTACAGGATTATTCCGAAAGGCAGGTGATGCAAGCTGCATAGGCACAGAACATTATTGATATTGCACACAGGGTTTGCCGCATGAGGATACCATCTGCAAAGAAAGCAGATATCTGCTTGTGCAGCTTGCAGACGGTTTGTCGTGTAACACCCTGCCTTGTTTCTTGACAACACCTACTACTCTATGTGAGTAATTTCACAAGCGCACTGTCTTATATGCCGTCGTTACCTGGTGCAGTAGATGCTCATTGCTGTTGACAGCCTCAAAATTCTTGTCAGGTTTAGTTGTTGATGCTGTTGTGTCCAGGAGGACAGTGACCCTACGCATAAACACGCTCACAACATTACAGCAGGTTTCGGCCAAGCGTCAGACAGCAACTAAAGAAGTAAAGTCTGTAAACCAAGACTCTACAGACAACTGTGAGGAAGGCTTCGTTCACCTGTCATCCACTCCCTCGGCTCGTTCGAAGGTTCTGGCTGCTTGAATTCTAGCTATGATGTTCTGCAGAAATAGTTTGATCAGACCAGCTGTTCCACTCAAAAGCTGCCGGCAAAGTTGTGCAAGCAACCAGCTTCAGAAGTTACCTGCTCATGTGTCAATTGCCAAGCCTTCTGTCTGCGTGACACCTCGGATTGTCGCAACCCTGCAAATCTTGAGATTTTCATGCCTGCTACAGTGATAGCACCTCTAACAATGCGTCTGACTGCAGATGCATGCCGGCGCTTTAAAACGCATCCGCGACAGCCTGTGTTAATAACAGGCAGTGCTTGTGCTTGAGATTCCGAGCTGGATTCATCACACACGCACGTAGTGAATTGCAGACTAAAAGTGCAATTCCCAGAGAGGCTAATCTGTGATCTCAACAGACAAAGTTGTGTCAAACCAGGGATGGGTTGCCAATTGTTTGCAACAATATTACATTACATGACACATTGTGCTGTCATTCACTACGTTGGTGAAATGCATCGATGATATCATGGCAACGTCGCAGTATTTAACGTTACGTTGCAGTATATAACGTGAAAAGAGAGCAGTCTTGCAAACAAGTCAGTCTAGCAAAAGATTGGGTGTTACCAGCATTGCTCACTTTGATCAGCACATCATGCCATGAGCAAGTACAAGGCAGCAGTTGTTGCAACTCCCTGCAATAAATGTCAAAAATTGCAGCTTTGAACCAGCAGAACGTGACCAAGGCAGCAAGATGCCTATGCGATCGTCTCAAAAATGACAGTCTGCAGCCTGAGATTGCAAACTTCACATCTTGTCTTGCCCTAAGCACATTTGGCCATCAAAATCTTTGAGCCTAGACTGGTCTATCGTTACATTGCAGCAGCAGCAAAACCTAAGCGTCCACCTGTTGTACAATACAAATATGATCACCAAAATCACACCCAGCTGGTTGCTGTGCAGAGCACAACCACATTTTGTTGATGCGGTCACTGCATAGCAGACAACAGCTGCTTCACTGTACTGCGGACATGTCTGACAACACACTAAAGCGAGGCAATCCAAAGAGGAGTAGTGCAATGCTGGGCTGCGCCAGTGCATGCCCATATTGTATTTCTCAGTACATACTAGTTTTGCGAGTAGTACTGGCTGCTGCTGATCTTCCTGGCATGCTGCTGGCTTCACTGCTCCTGGTGCTATGGTCAAGTATTGGCACGTATGCATGGGGGTCATTTGCAACCACATAGTGCACATACTTCTCAAAGGCTTCCCAGTCCTTTGTCATGTAGTTGGCAGCGATTTCAGATGCAATGTCCTGCTTGCTGGCTGCCCCTTTTTCTGCTGCCAAAGCATCCATTGCTGCTTCAATACTTGGGATGTATGGGTACAAATGAAGTTGCCATATGCCCACTTGCTTGGCAGATAAGACCTGCAGCATGGCCATTGCATTGATCACGATCAGACGTGCATCATGAATGCAGGGTAACATAGGTGATAAAGCCCAGAGAGGGGGGGAGGGGGGGAGAGGGGATCATTTCCTGCATGGCACTGCAGAGAGGTGAAGGGTGGGTACACCTACCCTTGCAAGTGGACACTTCTGTCCTTCCAGTTGTATACTGTTGTTTGATGTTTACAACTGCCATGCTGACAGCTGACCCGAGCAAGTAGACCCCCAGGGTCCCTAGGGTCCATGACAGATTGGGGTAGAGGTGTAAAACATGCAACATTGAAAGGCAAGTGACCTCAATGAAGCTGCTAGCTTAGCTATGAGAGCAACTCTGTAGATGCTACAGCATATTTGTCAAGTGTGGACATGCAAACAGAGCAACTGATGCCATGTCCACAAGACGTTTCATGCCAGCTGATACACATCGCAAGAACACATGTTTCTCTCTGCTCATCCAAATGCTGGCCACTGATGAGTGCTTGTGGACACACGTACAAGGACAACAAGGCCTCACACACACCCCATACAGACAGATGACTCACCCCTCGACACATTGCATGTGACACCAGGTGATACGCCTTGCAGTCCTGCATGGCTATTTCCTTTAGGGCAGCTGCCAGCTCACCCACATGGTCCAGCTCCTGCTGTGGATGAAGAGAACTGCCACTTGGATATGGTTTGCTCACCAGCGCCTCTCGGTTCAGGTTTAGTGCCCCCCTGCGGTGAATGTACAGCCGGCGAAGGTACAACAGGTCTTCCACCTGTTGCTCTGATAGCTCTGCCTGCTTCTGCAAGGGCACAAGTGCAGTTTTCAAGCGTATGCTGTGTACGCTTTGCAGACAGACACTAAAGCAAGAACTGAAGTAAATGAGGACAGTCATGTATGATGTGACACACGGGCATTCACACAAGAAGACAAGAGCGCCACATGCATTTACAAGAGTGCCATATGCATTTGTCTTCAGCATAGACAAATTAGCAGCAGCTAGACTAGTGATCATCACTGCCTGAAGTGAAACCCACCAGGCATTTTTGATAGTAAGCCGCATCAATGGGTTGCATCTCAGCTAGGTCCTTGTCTATCAAGCCTTGCATGCCTGCCAGCAATGCTGCTGGGTTGACCACGCACACACAGCACAGAAACTTGACACCCTCCAGAGCCAAGGCACACATCTTCTGCTCGTCTCTGAGGTGCAACAAGTGTCCGCCAATCTCACGCATGTATTCCTGTAAGTAATGGACCTTACGGTAAGACCATGCATCTCAGTGACTGATTTCGCCACAAGTGAGGCCCACTTGGATTGTCAGGCATACTGAAAATGTGGGAATATGAAGCAGGTCCCATGCCAAGGTGCTGAAGAGCGACTAAGTCAAGAGCAGAGCTGATGCACAGAAGCAAAGCCGAAGCGCCATCTCAGCCTCAGATGTACACCACAGAGATGCAACATGACATTACGCTGCCGGCAACACTGCTATGCTTGACAAAGCTGCTCTTGTATGTAGCGGTCATGCAATATGATGTCATGTACATGATATGTTTGAAAGGCCTTGGGCAAGAAGTGATACAGCACAATTCTAGGCATGCAGATGATTCAGCAAATTTTGGTTGTCGAGCACAGGGACCAGTGTGCTCACATGATTTTCACATTTCAAATTATATTACCCATTGTTCCAGAATAAACTTTTACTATCCCTTTGTTGATTAAAGTTTTGTCTGAGGATTGTTTCAAGTGTCAAAGGCACAGTAGATTGTCAAGGTGGCACAGCAGCATGCATATGTTTGAGTGCCAAACAATATGTTACATACACACACATACCAACAGAAATGAAATCTGTAATCCATACATAGCAAGTTCATGTGTACCAAATGCAAGTGCTCATGAGTCCCATATACAAGCATGTCTTGATACTGAAGTCCAAACAGCCAGGTTGCGCAGCAGCCAGCAGCAAAGTGCAGCAGAAACAAACTGACAGCACAATTGCAGGCAAGGATCCTGAGGTAGCAGAAGGTGACAAGTACGTACCAAACTTAAGTTATGGCAAAGGCTCACCGTCCAAATAGAAGAGAACTGCGCAAGGGTGAGTTGACTGATATCCCGAACGCTGACGCTGTGCTTTTGATTCCACAAGGAGACTGTCAAGTTCGGTTCAGCAGCGCTTGGGTGGTAAGAAGCAAACATCTCTTCACAGCTTGGATCCTGCAACTCAGACATTGCCATGTTGTTGTTTGGTGTCACAATTTACCATAAAATAATAATAGTTTACAGGCGTTTTAGCTAATTGTTCTTGCCAGGTATATACTAGGTGTGCCTAAACCCTAGTCCTGAGAGCCAATATGCACTAATACAAGTTCCTATGCCAATCATGAAGCCATGGATGGCCAAAGGGGGTTCGGTTTGAAGGCATATTGAGCCCAATCCGACCAAGCTGCACATGCAACCCAGCCATGCTTGCACAGGCTTCAATCAAGGAAGAAGTGCGCCAAGCATGATGCAATTAGTCAGGCTGCACGGGTGGCACATGCTGCAGTGCACACATTTCACAGACCTTGAACTATCAACATGCATGATATTTCAGTAGCATGCAGCATCAGCACCTCCATTCAAAGCATGCCAACTGGCCTGTCAATGCATTCTTGTGGTATATGCCAACTATGAAACTTTTAGATCCTGTGTATGCTCACCAAACTAGCTAGGTCTGTGCAGTTGAACTCAATGACATACATGATGCAAGACATGCTACATAGTTTTGGGAATGCTTCTTGTCATGCTGATGCTCCTTTAGTTGCAACACAGATGCAAACATCATGATTCAGCATTTGGAACTCATAAGTTTGGGCATTGACTCCTTGAATAAAGTGCATCCCTTGCTCACCAGAGAGCTTGCCCGTGAAGCCTTTTGCTTGCTATTAAGGAGTGCAACTTTCTCGAGCAAGTGATTCTTGGCTTTCAGCTGTTGCTCACGAAGCCGTAGCTGCGCAAGCTCTGCCATGGTATGTGCAAGCTGTTGTTTGACATTTTCAACATGCTCCTACACAAACACACTCAGGTCAATTGATGAAGACACAGGACCATAAACGTCATGTTGTGGCCACGTGCAAAGTCAGAGAGCTTTGTGCAGACCACGGCATTGCTGCTAACATGTTGGCCAAAACCGCAGTGCTGGTACGAACCTGTTCTTGAGCTGCATAGCTTTGTTGAGATGTCACATCAGCGCCGGATCCGAATGTGCCGTCTCCGGATTCTGAAGCAGGTGGGGGTTGTATGTCACCGTCCGGGTTGCTGTAAAGCAAGTTGAACATGTCCCAATCACTCTGCTGTAGAAGTTGTTTACATGCGCGGCTTTGCTCTACGTCTCGTGTATCCATGTTGCACGCTGGATCAGCTCTGGCTGTCGCGTTTCCACGGAGGTGCGTGATCTGATGGCAGGTGGTTCGGCAGCCTGTGTTGACCAGTGAGCCAACACTGTCCCGTCAAGTATGTCTGCGCCGGTTGGCGATTTGCATTCGTACGCGCAATGGCACATCGGCAGACTCGACATCTCACAAACAGCTGTGAGCAGGCCTGGCGTATGATGTATTGATGACTGATTCACATCACCGGGGCTGTTATTACTCATTCGTGCTGCTGAAAGCTTAGATAATTCTGTAGCGGTGGCCACCAGATCAAAGTTACTGATCAAGCTGCTTAACTACGTATGGCACCCAACAATTTCCTGGTGGAGCGGCGGCTGGCCATTTGGCCGTCATGTAAGGCTCGCTGCCTCCTGCACGGAGCATACAAGCTCGACATGTCAAAACCAAGAACATTGATGGCCTCCTGCACCGCTTGCAATCGGTCGCCTTGGCCTCCCCGGCCAGCGTCGACTATTGGCATACGTGCCTTCACAACACCTGAAAATGGATCTCTTTGTGTCTCGACTGCAAATCTTTGTTGTGCTTACGACATGCGTGATGCTTGGCGACGCTTGCACAGTCCTTGGAGCTGCCACAATAGGCGCACGGTCGCTCACCATGAACCTCGTCCGAATTGGACGTGAGCTTGCTGAATGTAGCCACTGGAGCTATGCTGATCAGCCAATTTGACACCATTGGCGCCGAAACTTTGGGGGCCAGACCCTACTGCACAAAAGTCTTTCATAGTTGGTAGGAAAGCGCTATGATTCGGCTATCATTCTGCTATGAAATACGACCACTTTTACATGGGAGCGCGTCCTATGAAACTGCTGTGAAAGTGCTATGATCAGCTATGCAGGCGGCATTCATAGCTCATCATTCATAGCTGGCAGCTGAATTCATAGCAGCGTTCATATGTCCGAATTTCCTATGAAATTTTCATACCAGATCATGACCAGCTATGCAGACCTGGGATGCCATTCCATGCTATTGCTGCTGCTTACCATCATCAAATCTCACATGATCACCATGCAACTTGGCAATGGACCTACTGTCCTGAAATGCAGCCAAACACCTCTAGGCTGACAAAGTGCTGGCACCTCAGCTTGTGCATGTACTAGCACTGTCTACAATAGCACCTTGTGTTGGGCAGACTGTTGAAAGGCACGATCAATCCACCTCTTCTGCACTGCAGTTGGCCTATGATGCTTTGGACACATTGTTGGTGCCCACCTGCAACAATCACAGTTCAGCTTGACGCATATATGTGCCTACGTAGTGGTGTACAGTATAAAGCGAGTACAAGCAAGAGGCATCAAGGACAGCTCAATGTAAGTGTGCCAGTCACAGCAGCAGTCACAGTAGGCAGACATTTTACTAGTCACAAGAGATTGCCACTGCCCTTACCACCCAGATACTCATAAGCAATGCACATGCCTCTCACTGCAATGACTTCTGTCACAATAACACTCTGCCTTTGCTGGTCGACCTGGCGTATTGTCTGCATGTCTTATGCTTGGGGCACTTGCAATTGCAACACAGTCAGCCTGACCATCCTGTGCACAAAACGACTATTATGCTTAGACTCTTTATGCTCAAGCACTGTCCATTTGAACATACGTGAAGTCTGGCGTCCAAGGCTACACATGTGATACACAGGCACTTGACTGCAAGGTGCCTCTGAATTGCTCTGCACAAAGGGCTGTGCAGCTTGCCCAGCTCCTGAAAGGCATACTGAATCCACTCCTGGCGCTCGCTGCTGGTCCTGGCCCAGAGCACTACACATATGCATCTCTTCTACAAGTTGTCACATTTCCTGTTGTCGCATGGCCCTCAGCCTGTGATGCTTGTCCTAGCTAGCCCTCTGCATCTGCCACAGGCATTTCCTCTCTGTGCTTTGGAATGGCCATTATGTTGCTGCCCTTTGCACTTGTCCCCCGGGGACCCAACCCTGGTTGCTACCATCTGTAGAGGCCTACTTATGTACATGTGCAACAATGCGCCCTTTACTCAGGGTTGACTCATCATCGCAGCAGCTGTGCAAGTGCATCACGCACATACACACAGATACTGAATTGCGTTGCAAACAGACTCTGAGGCTTTCAGAGCACATCCCTGACAGGAACGTGTGCCAAGGTTCAATTCCTTAAAGCTGTGCATAGGCGGTGCCACGTAGCAATTCAACATGTGGTAGCCATCGGTTGCCAATGGTTGCAACACTGTTGCATGTACAAATGCATTTCATCAACATCGTGAATGGTGTTGCAGCACGTGAAAAGGGAAGAGTTAAAGTATTATTATCAGATCAGCCCAGCACGAGATGGGTGCTGCCAGCATTGCTCACTTTAATCAGCACGTCATGCCATGAACAACTACAAGGCAACGACTCCCTGCATTTGATGTCATAAATTGCAGCTGTGAATCAGCAGAATGTGACCAAGAAAGCAACATGCGTGTGGCTCTACAGTCTGCTACCAGCAATTCCACTGTTTGAAGACGAGCTATTCAACTCATGGCACTGCAGAGCCTTCATCAAAGGGAAACTTGAGTACGTCTTGAACATGACAACCTGCAGCCTGTGATTGCAAACTTCACATCCTATTTCAATTTCAACAGGCCATCAAATACGTTGAGCCTAAACCAGTCTGTCACTACTTTGCCAGCAGCAAAATCTAATTGTCCACCTGATGTACAGCACAAACTTGTGTATTTAAATATAATCACCAGAACCACACCCAGGGGACATACATGTTTTGTTGATGCAGTCACTGCACAGCAGACCATAACTGCTTCGCTTTACAACAGACATGTTTTGTTGATGCATTCACTGCATAGCAGACCACAGCTGCTTCGCTTTACAATGGACATGTCTGAGCAAACACTGATACGAGGACATCCTAAGACTGGGCCAGTCCATGCCCATATTGCAATTCTCAGTACATAGCAACTTTGCGAATAGTACCAGCTGTTGCTGCTCCTCCTGTTATGCTGCTGGCTCCACTGCTCCTGGTGCTATGGTCAAGTAGTGGCACGTATGCATGGGGATCATTTGCAACCACATAGTCCACATACTTCTCAAAGGCTTCCCGTTCCTCTGTCATGGAGTCAACAGTGACCTCAGATGCAATGTCCTGCTTGCTGGCTGCACCTCTTTCTGCTGCCAAGGCATCCAATGCTGCTTCAATGCTTGAGATCCATGGGTACATATGAAGCTGCCATATGCCCACTTGCTTGGCAGACAAGACCTGCAGCATGGCCATTGCATTGATCAGGATCAGACATGCATCATGCATGCACTGTAATACAGGTGATAGAGGGCGGCCGGGGGGGGGGAAGGCAGGTCATGTGCTATATGGCAATGCAGACATTTGGTCTGCAGCCATGTTATTGCACGTGGACACTTTTTTGTCTTGGCAGATGTATGAAATTAACATGCTGACAGCTGACCCAAGCAAGTAGACCCCCAGGGTCCCTGGGGTCGTGACAGGTTGGGCTAGAGGTCTAGAGCGTGTAAAATTGAAAGGCAAGTAACCTCATCGCAGCTGCTAGCTCAGCTAGGAGAGCACTGCTGTGCTTGCTGCAACATGTTTGTCCAGCATGAACACGCGCACAGAGCCACAGGTGCCGCCCGAACAAGGCCTCTCAAGCTAGGTGATAAACAAGTACACGTCATAAGCAAGTACACACGACTGCCTTTGCTCATGCAACCTTTGGCCACTGATGAGCGCATGCAACACACACGCATGAGGACACAATGGCCTCACACACACTTCACAGATGACTCACCCCTCGGCACATTGCATGTGCCACCAGGTGGAACGCCTTGCAGTCCTGCATGGCTACTTCCTTTAGGGCAGCTGCCAGCTCAGTCACATGGTCCAGTTCCTGCTGTGGATGAAGAGTAGTGGCGCTTGGATATGGTTTACTCATCAGCGCCTCTCGCTTCAGGCTTAGTGACCCCTTGCGATGAATGTACAGCCGCCGAAGGAACAACAGATCTTCCACTTGTTGCTCTGAGAGGTCTGCCTGCTTCTGCAAGGCTGCAGCTGCATTTTTCAAGTGTACGCTTTGTACGCTTTGCAGACAGACACTGTAGCAAGCTTGCCACTGCACTTGAAAGCGTGTACGCTTTGCAGTCAAATATTGTAGCAAGACTCGAATTGCCACAGACATGCTTGATGTTGGTACTGATGTTGCTTCTGTGACAGCTGTCAAGTAGCGATATATCTTTGCTAGGTGCCTAATAAATGCAACCAGTTATGACTAAAGCTAGTGTTGTGTGCTAGCATCAACTAGATATCAAGTATGTATGTGTGTCTTGTGGCAAGCTCATAGCCGGATTGCAAGTAGTGCACTCCAAAGCTGAAAAAGCTCATAGTTGCTGCATATACAATGCTGATCTGCACAAGATGCATGTGATGCTGCACAGACAACTGTCAGACGCAATAACATGTGAGTGGCATGCTACAGCCTCAGCAAACCTGCCAATTATGTTACAAGGGCATCCACAGACATAGACAAAAGTGACACATGCCTTTGTCTGCAGCATAGGCAAAGCTGAGCAGCAGCTAGACTACTGATCATCCCTGCATGAGGAGATGATCAAAACCCACCAGGCTTTTTTGGTAATATGCAGCATCAATGGGTTGCATTTCAGCTAGGTCCTTGTCTATCAAGCCTTGCAAGCCTGCCAGCAAAGCTGCAGGGTTGACCACGCACACACAGCACATAAACTTGGTACCCTCCAATGCCAAGGCACACATCCTCTGCTCGTCTCTGAGGTGCAACAAGTGTCCGCCTATCTCACGCATGTATTCCTGTAGATAACGGTCCTTACGGTGAGACCATGCATCTCAGTGACTGCTTTCACCACAAGTGAAGTGCGTGTGAGGCCCACTTGGGTTGTCAGACATACTTGGGACTTTGGAAATGTGGGAATATGAAGCAGATGCCATGCTAAGGTGCTGAAACATGACTAAATCAAGTGCAGGACTGATGCACAGAAGCAAAGCCAAAGCGCCATCTCAGCCTCAGTTGTACACCACAGAGGTGCAACATGACATTACGCTGCCGGCAACACTGCTATGCTTGACAAAGCTGCTCTTGTATGTAGTGGTCATGCAATATGATGTCATGCACCATGATATGTTTGAATGGCTTTGAGCAAGAAGTGATACAGCACAATTCTTGACAAATGCTTCAGCAAAGTTTTGGTGGTCAGGCACAGGGACCAGTGTGCTCACAGGATTTTCAGATTTCAGATTATAGTACCTTTATTTCAAAAGTAAGTTTTACTATCCCTTTGTTGGTTTGAAATTTGTCTCAGGACTGGTTCAAGTTTCAAAGGTATAGTATATTGTCAAGGTAGCACAGCAGTATGTACATGTCTGAGTGCCAATCAACATGTTGCACACATAGCAACAGGTACATGCTCAGGAATCCATACATAGCAAGTAGGTTTTGTACCAAACGCAAGTGCTCATGAGTCCTCATTTACACATAAGTGTTGACACTGAGGTCAAAAGAACTAAAGCAGCCAGGTTGCACAGCAGCAAGCAGCAAAGTGCAGCAGAACAAACCAACAGCACGATCGCACAGACTACTGAGGTAGCAGAAGCTGACAAGTACGTACCAAACTAAAGTTGTGGCAAAGGCTCACCGTCCAAATAGATGAGAACTGCGCAAGGGTTAGTTGACTGATATCCCGGACGGTGACGCTGTGCTTTTGATTCCACAAGGAGACTGTCAAGTTCGGTTCAGAGGCGCTTGGGTGGTAAGGAGTAAACATCTCTTCACAGCTTGGATCCTGCATCTCAGACATTTCCATGTTGTTGATGTGTCACAAGTCAATACAACAGTAACAAGAACAACAACAACAACAACAACAACAACAACAACAACAACAACAACAACAACAACAACAACAACAACAACAACAACAACAACAACAACAACAACAAC
>JAABUK010002660.1_pt1 | contig 31778 bp, 20 predicted proteins | sample 5559141 | NCBI WGS metagenome assembly JAABUK01 (sample SAMN10711869, study PRJNA513367) | rock metagenome | isolation source: Antarctica rocks | place: Antarctica: Victoria Land, Pudding Butte nord | collected 2016-01-03 | reverse complement strand
GCCTGGAGTTCATGGAGCCTGCCGGCCTGTCCGCCCACGCGCTTGCCAAGGCAACGGGCCTACCGATCAACCGCATCACCGCCATCCCGCACGGCACCCGCGGCATCACCGCCGACACGGCGCTGCGCCTGGCCCGGCGCTTTGGCACCAGCGCCGAGATGTGGATGAACCTGCAAACGGCCTACGACCTGGAGACAGCGCGCAAGAAGATGGCAGCATAACCACGCACGCGCGGTCCGGGAGCGTGCGTCGCGCAGCCTCGGACGAGCAATGGGCTACGACCCTGCGCCCTCCAGTCCGGCGCCTCATTGCCCAAGCGCGGCGCCTCCCCTCCATCCCGGCCCATAAGCCTGTCGAGCGCCGCCCAGTCCGCCCGCGTCAGCCGCTCTGCCAAGCCGCTGGCCATGTACGGCGCCGCGAACCGGGGCAGGCGCCCCCCTACTTCCCCATATCCACGTCCTTCCCCTCGTTCATCACCGCATACAGCCGGTCCATCTCCCGGTCGAACGCCGCCCACAGCGCCGCGCCCTCCTCCGCCGGCAGCAGACCCTTGGCGTAGCGGAAGGCGTTGTCCTCCCGGATCACCGAAAGCTGGTCCGGCCAGGGCATACGCTCCGCCCCTTGCACCAGGGCCAGGGCCGCATGCAGGCGGGTACGGACCAGGGCGATGATTTCTGGCGACGGGGCGTCGCGGACCGGGCCGGAGTGCTGCGGGAAGCCGAACAGGTCGGGTTGCAGGGCTGTCATGGCAGTGACAGTAACTCCGTCCTCCCGATTCGGGCCAAGGCTGTCCATGCTGCCAACTCCACCCTCTCTGCCGAACCCGACGAGTGACGTCATCTTGCCGATGATCTCATTCGGCTGGATCTGTTCGCAATTGTAAAAAAACTTTATTTTTCAGACAGATCGCCAGCCCTCGCCTTGCCAATCCGAACCCGTAATGGCTTGTTGCGCCAGCAACGAAGAAGCATTCCGCCATGACCGCATTGACCGTCAACTATACCTCCCCGCTCGGCCCCTATGCCGCGCAGTACGGCATCGTGACGACGGCCATTAACCAGGCATTCAACGCCTGGATGTCGCACTTCGACGCGCCGGCGGGCGCGGTGACCATCAACGTGTCTTTCGCGACGCTCGGCGCCAGCGAGGTCGCCACCGGCGGATCGGACAAAGTCGTGCAAGTCGGCAGGTCCGGGTCCAAGACCCTGTATATGTCCGGCTTCGGCGCCGAGATCGCGACCGGGGCGCCGCTGTCCGTCACGGCGCGGTCGGGCGAACTCACCCTCGACACGTCCTGGTTCAAGACCGAGTTCGCCAACCCCGCCGCCAGCACCGCCGAAATCCAGCGCGTGCTGCAGCACGAGATCGGCCACATGCTGGGCTTCATCGGCTTCACCACGACCAACTCGACTGGGCCGGTCCAGCCCACCACCTACACCACGGCCTTCGACAACGACCTGAGCTTTGCCGGCACCACCGAGTATTTCAGCGGGCCGAACGCCATTGCGGCCTATGGCGGCGGCATCCGGATGGACTATGCCTCGGCCGTCCACACCTATGTGCCCAACCACGCCAGCCTTATGAGCTACCTGGACCAGGCGACGACGATCCAGCCGCTGGACACCGCCGTCCTGCGCGACACCGGACTGCCCATCCTGTCCTCGCAAGAGGTTGCGGAGCACCAGGTCACGCGGCTTTATCTCGCCGCGCTGGGACGCGCGCCGGATGCGTCCGGGCTGGTTGCCAACAGCCGGGCGCTGCTGGCCGGCACGAGCCTGAGCAGCGAGGCTGCCGGGTTCCTCACCTCCGGTGAGTTCGCGCAGCGGTATGGGGCGCCGTCGAACACGGACTTCGTCAGCGCGCTGTATCAGAACGTGCTGCACCGGGCCGGGGACACCGGGGGCGTGCAGACATGGAACAACGCGCTGGCGCAAGGCCAGTCGCGGGCGGACGTGCTGGTAGCCTTCTCTGAGTCCGGCGAAAACCGGACCACGCTGGAGGCCATACCCAACCAGACCTACAGTGAAACGGTGGAGGCTCAGGCGGAGCGGCTGTATGACGCTTCGTTCGGACGCGTGCCTGACCCGATCGGATACGGCAACCTGACGCGGGGGATGCTGAACGGGGTGACGCTGCAGCAGGCGGCGATTGGGTTCGTGCAGTCCGCGGAGTTCTCGAACCGCTACGGCACTGCGGCCAGCGACGGGACATTTGTGGACGCGCTGTATCAGAACACGCTGCACCGCGCCGCGGATGCGGGCGGCCGGGCGCAGTATATGTCGGCCTTGAGCAGCGGGATGAGCCGGGCGGACCTGCTCATGAGCTTCTCGGAGTCTGGGGAGCATGTCGGCAACGTTAGCCGCCAGGACACGCCGTCGCCGGGCGCGTTCCTGACGAACAGCAACGCGCACCTGGGCTCCATCCCGACGGTGCCGAGCGCGCTGTTCGGATAGAGGAGTCTGTCCCCTTTCCCTCCGGGGTCAAACCGTTTCATGGCTTGACCCCGGAGGGGCGGAAGGCAGGGCAGCCTTTTGGTGAGTGATCACTAGCTATCCGCCCTGGCCCCGGTGCAGCCGCACCGTCATTGCGAGCCGCATTTGCGGCGTGGCAATCCAGAAGCCGCCAGCAACGTCCTTGCTGCCCCTGGCTTGCCGCGGCGCTGTGCGCCTCGCAATGAAGGGAAGAACGGTCAAAGCGTATGGCCGTTGGTGTGTATTGTATTTAGCCCTGACTCAGAACGCCTCCGCCGCCAGCAGGCCCAGCGTCTCGCCGCCGGCCATCACGCCCTGGAAGTGGACGGAGTGCCGCGGCAGCACACGCGCCATGAAGAACCTGCCCACGTCCAGCTTGCCCTGGTAGAACCCGGCATCGCCGTTCGCCCCGGCATTCAGCTTGGCCTGCGACACCTCCGCCATCCGGCACCACATGAAGGCCATCGCCACGAAGTTGAACAGCCGCAGGTAGTCCGTCGCCGCCGCTGCGGCCTCCTCCGGCCGAGCCATCCCGCGCTGCGCCACCGTCAACGTCGCCTGCTGCAGCCGCCCGAACGCCTTCATCGTCGGACCGGCGAACTCCGCCAGCGCCGCATCCTCCGCGTGTGCCTCCAGCCATGCGCTCACGGGATGGAAGAAGCGGCGCAGCAGCCGCCCGGCGTCCTGGCCGAGCTTGCGGCCCACCAGGTCCAGCGCCTGGATGCCGTTGGTGCCCTCGTAGATCTGCGCGATGCGGGCGTCGCGCACCAACTGCTCCACCCCCCACTCATGCACGTAGCCGTGGCCGCCGAGCACCTGCACCGCCAGGTTCGCCGCCTCGCTGCCCAGGTCGGACAGCCCGGCCTTGACGATGGGGGTCAGCAGGGCGACCAGGTCGTCGGACTCCTGGCGCACCGCTGGGTCGGGGTGGTGCTCGGCGCGGTCCAACTCCAGCCCGACCCAGTAGGACAGGGCGCGGCCGGCCTCGGTCTGGCTGCGCGCCTCCAGCAGCATCCGGCGCACGTCAGGATGGACGATGATCGGGTCCGCGGCGGCGGCGGCCGGAGCGTCCGGGCTGCCCTCGCTGCTCTTGGTTTCCTTGGCGTCGCTACGCCGGACGGACTTGCCCTGGCGACGGTCCTTGGCATAGGCGGCGGCGGACTGGTAGGCGGTCTCGGCGATGCCCAGGCCCTGCATGCCCACGGCCAGGCGGGCGGCGTTCATCATGGTGAACATGCACTTCATGCCGGCGTTGGGCGGGCCGACCAGCCAGCCCTGCGCGCCGTCGAAATTCATCACCGCCGTCGCATTGGCGTGGATGCCCATCTTGTGCTCGATGCTGCCGCACATCAGGCCGTTGCGCGGGCCGGGCTTGCCGTCTGCGGTGGGCAGGAATTTTGGTACCAGGAACAGGCTGATGCCCTTGGTGCCCGCGGGGGCGCCGGGCAGCTTGGCCAGGACCAGGTGGATGATGTTCTCAGTCAGGTCATGCTCGCCGGCGCTGATGAAAATCTTGGTGCCGGTGATGCGGTAGCTGCCGTCGTCGCCCGGCTCCGCCTTGGTGCGGATCAGGCCGAGGTCGGTGCCGCACTGCGGCTCGGTCAGGCACATCGTGCCGGACCAGGTGCCGTCCACCAGGCGCGGCAGGTACTCGGCCTTCAACTCATCGGAGGCATGGGCGTGGATGGCGCGGTAGGCGCCGTGCGACAGGCCGGGATACATGCCGAAGGCGAGGTTGGCGCTGCTCACCATCTCCTCGAACACGGTGCTGACCAGCATGGGCATGCCCTGGCCGCCATAGGCCGGATCGCACGCCAGGCTGGTCCAGCCGCCCTCGATGAGCTGCTTGTAGGCGTCCTTGAACCCGGCGGGCGTGCGGACGACGCCGTTCTCATAGGTGCAGCCCTCCTTGTCGCCGGACAGGTTGAGGGGGAACAGCACCTCCTGCGACAGCTTGGCCGCTTCCTCGAGTACGGCATCCACCAGGTCGGGGGTGGCCTGCTCCAGGCCGGGAAGCTGGGACAGGGCGCTGCTGTCGTGCAGCTCATGCAGGCAGAAGCGCATGTCGCGGAGGGGGGCGGTGTAGGTGGCCATGGGTTGAGTCCTTTCTGGTGGACGCAGGCTGTGCAGCTCCCTCTCACCGGCCCTCTCCCGGAGGGAGAGGGAGATCAGTTCCGCAACGGCTTGCCCGTTGCCAGCATGTGTTCGGTGCGGGCCAGGCTCGCCGGGTTGCGGACCAGCGTCATGAACCCTTGCCGCTCAAGTGCCGTCACGTCGTCTTCGGTCAAGGTGTCCAACGGATCGGCGTCCCCGCCCGTCAGCACGCGGGCGACGGCATGGGACACCACCACGTCATGCGGCGTGGCCTTGCCCTGGGCGGCGAAGCCGTCCACCGCCAGGTCCAGCGCGACGCGGCCGCCGGGTCCAGGCAGGCGATACTCGGCGGGCTTCGGCGGCTGATAGCCCTCGGCCAGCGCCAGCACGCGCGCCTTCGCATCGCCCAGCAGCCGGTCGCGGTTCATCGTCACCCCGTCTGTCGGTCGCAGAAATCCCAGGCCCGCAGCCTGCGCCGCCGACTTGCTGACCTGGGCGGTCGAGATGACCTCGAACACCTTGGCCACGGCCGGCATCGGCCCGCGCGGCAGCTTGGGGTTGGCCTGCCAGCGGGCCAGCAATTCCTTGCAGCCGCCCCAGCCCGGCAGCAGCCCGACGCCGACCTCCACCAGCCCCATGTAGGTCTCGCTGTGCGCCTGCACGGCGGAACAGTGCAGCAGGATTTCACATCCCCCGCCCAGCGCCATGCCGGACGGCGCGCCGACGACGGGCACCGGCGCATACTTCAGCGCCTTGTAGGCGGCCTGCCCGCCTGCGACTTGCTGCTCGATGACCGGCCAGGCCGCGACGTTGGCGGCGAACATGGCGATGCCCAGGTTGGCGCCGACCGAGAAATTGTCGCCCTCGTTGTAGATCACCATGCCGCGGTAGGACTTCGCCGCCAGGCCCACGGCCTTGCCCAGCAGGCCCAGGCTGTCGGGGTCCAGCGAGTTCATCTTGCTGGTGAACTCGAAGCACAGCACGCCGTCGCCGATGTCCCACACGCTGGCGCTGCCGTTGCGCAGCACGGGCTTGGATGCGCGCTTCACGTCCGCCAGCAGGATCACGCCTTCGCCCCGGCGCACCGGCGCATACTCGCCTGCAGGCGTCAGGCACTCCAGGCGCCCGCCCTCGACCCGGTAGAACCTTCGCCCCGCCGCCAGCGCCAGCAGTGGCGGCACCGGCAGCCCGGCGGCCTGAACCGCGCCCGCCAGCCAGTCCGTACCCAGCATGTCCATCAGCTCGAACGGCCCGTGCTTCCAGGCATAGCCCAGGCGCATCGCCTCATCCACGGCCGGGATGTCGTCGGAGATGGCGGGGACCAGACTGGCAGCGTAGGCCAGGGTCTGCACCAGCACGGCGTTGGCATACCGGCCGATGTCGCTGGGATGCCGGGCCAGGGCGCCCAGATCCCCGCGGCCTGCATCCACGGCGTCCAGCCTGGGTGTGGTGGCCGGGCGGTATTCGCCGGTCGTGAGGTCAATCGCTTCCTTCACCCGCGCCTTGTTCAGCCGGTAGAAGCCGCCCTTGCCCTTCCGCCCCGTGCTGCCCTCGGCGATCATGCGGGCCAGCAGCGGATGCGCCTTGAAAATGCGGCGGAAGTCGTCGTCCGCAGGCAGGCTGTGCAACAGCGACATGGCGACCAGCGGCATCAGGTCCAGGCCCACCAGGTCCACCAGGCCGAACACGCCGGTCTTCGGGATGCCCATCGGGCGGTGGGCGGCGTCCGCCTCCTCCACCGGTATGCCGCGCTCGATCGCCTCGTTGACGGCGCAGGTGATCCAGTAGGTGCCGATGCGGTTGGCGATGAAGCCCGGCGTGTCCTTGCAGTGCACGACGCCCTTGCCCAGCCGCACGTCGCAAAGCTGGGTCAGCTCGGCAGCGGCCTCGGGCCGGGTTGCCGGGCCGGTGACAAGCTCCAACAGGCGCATGTAACGCGGCGGGTTGAAAAAGTGGGTGATGCAGAAATCGGCCTGGAACTGGGGGGACTGCTTCTTGGTCAGGGAGCGCAGCGGGATGGTGCTGGTGTTGCTGCTGACGATGCTGCCGGGCTTACGCACGGCGTCCACGCGGTCGTAGATGGCGCGCTTGGCGTCCAGGTTCTCGACGATCACCTCGATGATCCAGTCGCACTCCGCCAGCTTCGGCAGGTCGTCGTCGAAGTTGCCCGGCGTGATCAGCCGCGCCGCATCCGGCGTCATCAATGGCTGCGGGTCGGCCTTCCTCAGCCGCTCGATGGCGGCAGCGGCCACGCCGCTGCGCGGACCCTCCTTGGCCGGCATGTCCAGCAGCAGGACGGGGAGGCCGGCATTGGCCAGGTGCGCGGCGATGCCGCTGCCCATCAGCCCGGCGCCCAACACGGCGCAGCGTTCGATCGCCATGGCGCTCAAGCCCGCGTCAGGATGGTGGCGACGCCCTGGCCGCCGCCGACGCACATGGTCGCCAGCGCATGCTTGCCGCCGGTGCGGGCCAGCAGCGACGCCGCCTTGCCGGTGATCCGTGCGCCCGACGCCCCCAGCGGATGGCCCAGTGCGATGGCGCCGCCGTCCAGGTTCACCTTGGCATGGTCCATCATCAGGTCGCGCTCCACGGCCAGGGCCTGAGCGGCGAACGCCTCGTTCAGCTCGATAACGTCCATCGCGCTCATCTCCAGCCCGGCCCGCTGCAGCGCCTTGCGCGCCGCCGGCACCGGGCCAATCCCCATCACATCCGGGGCGCAGCCGGCGACGGACATGCTGGCAATGCGTGCCAGCACCGGCAGGCCGTTCCTCTCCGCATAGTCCGCGCTGCACACCAGCACCGCCGAGGCGCCATCGGTCAGCGGCGAACTGGTCCCCGCGGTGACCGTGCCCGTCGCCAGGAACGCCGGCTTAAGGTTGCTGAGGCCCGCCTGGTCGGTTTCCACCCGGATGCAGCCATCCTTGTCCACGGTGCCGGCCTTGGTGGTGATCGGCACGATCTCATCGGCGAAGTGCCCGCCCGCCTGCGCCGCTCCGGCGCGGTGCTGGCTGGTGACAGCGAACTCCTGCTGCGCCTCGCGGCCGATCTGGTAGCGCTGGGCCAGGTTCTCCGCCGTCATGCCCATGCCGATGTAGCTGTCCGGCTTCTCCTTCTGCAGGCGCGGGTTCAGCACGGGGTTGAAGCCCAGCATCGGCACCCGGCTCATGCTCTCGACGCCGCCGCACACGAACAGCTCCCCGGCCCCGGCGGCGATGGCGCCCGCCGCCATGTGCACCGCCGTCATGCTGCTGCCACACCAGCGGTTCACCTGGCTGCCGGCGGCGGTGATCGGCAGGTCCGCCAGGAAGCCGACGACGCGGCCGATGTTGAAGCCCTGCTCGCCCTCCGGGAAGGCGCAGCCGATGATGATGTCCTCGATGTCCTCCGGCTTGGCGCCGGTCCGCTCGATCAGCGCGCGGACCACCTGGGCCATCAGGTCGTCCGGGCGGACGCGGGCCAGGGCGCCCTTGCCGGCCGGAGTAAACGGGGAACGGGCGTAGCCGGCGATCACGGCTTGGGTCATGCGTCGGTCCTCTTGGCGTCGTGGATGGGGCTGGCAGGGGGCGGGGCCGGGCGGACGCGGGCGCCTGCCGCGGTATAGGCGGCGACCTCGGCCTCCATGTCGCGCAGCTCGGCCAGGGTCACGGTGATGTCCTCCAACTGCTGCTCCAGCTCCAGGATGCGGGCACGGGTGCGGTCCAGCAGGGCGGCCATCTGGCGGTGCTTGGTGCGGTCGGCGTCATACAGGTTCAGGAACTCGCGTATGTCGGCGAGGGAGAAGCCCAGGCGCTTGCCGCGCAGGATCAGCTGCAGCCGGGCGCGGTCCCGCTTGGTATAGACGCGCTGGGCGCCGACGCGCTCGGGCGCCAGCAGACCCTGGTCCTCGTAGAAGCGTATGGCGCGGGGGGACAGCGCAAAGGCCGTGGCAAGCTCGCCGATGGTGAAGAGGTCTGCCAACCATCACGCTCCGGTCATGGTGTTCACGTATACGTAAGGAGGCGTGGGGTGGGCGTCAAGGAGGATGCTTCTGCTCCCTCTCCCTCCGGGAGAGGGTTGGGGTGAGGGAGGCCGCACGGGCCAGCCCTTGGGTATGACCGACCGGCTTCTTTCGGGGACAGTTCCGCTCTGGCGGTTTCCCTCACCCCAACCTTCTCCCGGAGGCGGAGGGAGCTGTAGCCGTCGCAGTCCTGCCGCCACTGGCGGTCTCCCGTTTCGCCCGCTCCTCCTCCACAAGCTCCTTCTTCGACAGCTTGCCGATCAGCGTCTTGGGCAAGGACTCGCGGAACTCGACCTGCTTGGGCATCTCAATGGGCGACAGGTGGTCCTTCAAGAAGGCCAGCAGCCCCTCCGCCGTCAGCGCCATGCCGGGCCGCAGCACGACGAACGCCTTCACCGTTTCGCCGCGATACTCGTCGGGCACCCCGATCACCGTGCACTCGGCCACGGCGGGGTGCTGATACACCGCGTTCTCAACGATGCGCGGATAAACGTTGTAGCCGCCGGCGAGGATTAGGTCCTTGATCCGGTCCACGATGCTGAAGTAGCCCTGGGCGTCCATGACGCCGATGTCGCCGGTGCGGAAGAACCCGTCCGGCGTGGTGCAGGCCGCCGTCTCCTCCGGGCGGTTCCAGTAGCCCAGCATGACCTGCGGGCCACGGATGCAGACCTCGCCGCGCTCGCCCTGCGGCACCCGGCGGAGGGGATTGTCGGGATCGCGCAGCTCGACCTCGGTCCGTGGCATCGGCAGGCCGATGGTGCCGGTCTTGTTCAGGCCGCCGGGCGGGTTGCAGATGACGCAGGGACTGGTCTCGCTCAGGCCGTAGCCCTCGACGACGACGCAGCCGGTGCGCGCCTCGAACCGCGCCTTCACCTCGGCCGGCAGCGGGGCGCCGCCGCTGATGCAGAAGCGTATGCTGGTGAGGTCGGCATGGCCCTTGTAGTTGGCGATGGCGTTGAACATGGTCGGCACGCCGGGCATGAAGGTTGGCCGCCGCCGGCCGATGACCGCGACGGCGTTCTTCAGCTCGAACCGCGGCAGCATGATGATCTCGGCGCCGGCATGGACGGAGAACAGCATCACCGTCGTCATCGCGAACACATGGAAGAACGGCAGCGCGGCCAGCACGCTCTCCTCACCCGGGCGGGTATCCTTGAACCACAGGACGCCCTGGACGGCGTTGGCATAAAGGTTGGAGTGGCTGAGCATGGCGCCCTTGGGCACGCCGCTTGTGCCGCCGGTGTATTGCAGCACGGCGACGTCGCGCGCCGGGTCAATCCCGACGGGGGTGGGCGGGGGTCCAGGGGCGGCCAGGTCGTCGAACCAGACATGGCCGGCATCCCGCGGCGGCCGGGCGCGGTCCCGGCGCTTCAGCACCCGGAACAGCGCGCGCTTGCTGCCGGGCAGCATGTCGGCGAACGGGCAGACCAGGATGCGCGCCACGACGCCGGCCTGCAGCAGGGCCGCGGCCTTGGGATAGGTTGCCTGCAGATCCAGCGTCGCCAGGATGCTGATCCCGGCGTCGCGCGCCTGATGCTCCAGCTCCCGCTTGGTGTAGAGCGGGTTGAAGTTCACCACCACCAGCCCGGCCTGCAGCGCCCCGAAATACAGCAGCGGATAGGCCGGGCAGTTCGGCAGCAGCAGCCCGATCCGGTCGCCTTTCTGCAATCCCAGCCGCTGCAGCCCCGCAGCCAGCCGCGCCGCCGTCGTCGCCGCCTCTGCCCAGGTCGTGCGCCGTCCGAGGAAGTCGAAGGCCGGGCGGGCGCCGAAGCGGGCGCCGGCCTGTTCCAGCATGGTATGCAGCGGGGCGGATGGGATGGGCGCGAACCAGTCCACGCCCGCAGGATAATGGTCCAGCCAGGGCCGTTCGGCCTCGCCCATCCTGTCCATGTCCTGCCCCTTCCGTCTTGGCGCCTGGAACATAGCTGGTGCAGGCGGATGCACCAACCATCCTATAGGCCTTGCTTTTGCACGGGCCTTGCCGTTTTGAACGTGCAGCCGATCAGGCGACGGCGCCTGACGCAGCCTTGTCCCAATGTCCCGAACCCAAAGTTCGCCGTTGCGACGAACTTCTGATCCGGCGCCCTAAGCAAACCTCTGGAGGTCCGGCGCACAAATGAAAAACTAAGCAGGCTTACGCGGCCTAGGAAAACCTCTGTAGATTTGCGCACAGATGAAAAGCTAAGCAGGCCTGCGCGGCCTGGCACGGCCACAGGCCATCTGTGTGCCAGGCCGCGCAAGCCTGCTTAGTCAGTGGCCAAGCCGGAAAGGCTTGCTGCACCATATACTCGTATGCCGCTGACCTGCTCCGCCGCCGCTTGCTCTGCCCGCAGCAGTAATTGCAAAGCGTCGGCATCTAAATCCACCACGCCCGCCGCGCCGTCCGCAAATCGCAGGCGGAAACGGACGTTTCCAACCCAATCCGCCGTTTCGATACGCTGGAACCGCTCCATCACTGATCCTTCCAGGGTCCTGCTTCTGCCGGCACCGCAGCCAAGCCAATGCCAGCGCGTCCCGCCACGCTGACGCCCGAGCCAGCACCGCCCGTCGCTGCGGCGCGGGCAGGTCGCCCTTGATGACGACTGCATCGGTGATCCGCACCTGCGCCTCCGCCCCGTCCGGCGCGACAGCGTGGAAGTGCGCCGGCTCGTGGTCGCGATAACACAACCGGATGGCGCGGCCGGCTACAATCGCCACCACGGGCACCCCATGCCGTCCGCATCAGGCCGCAACAACAGGCGTCACCGATACCCCGCCGCCTGCAGCTCAAACAACTCCGCATACCGCCCCCCAGCCGCCACCAGCTCCCCGTGCGTCCCAACCGCCTCCACCGTCCCACCCGCCATGACCAAAATCCGGTCCGCCATCCGCACGCTGCTGAACCGGTGCGAAATCAGCACCGCCGTCCGCCCCGACCCCAGAGCCTTGAACCGCTGGAACACCTCGAACTCCGCCCGGGCATCCAGCGCCGCCGTCGGCTCATCTAAAATCAGCACCGCCGCATCCCGCATATACGCCCGCGCGATGGCCACCTTCTGCCACTCGCCGCCCGACAGCTCCACGCCCGACCGGAACCACCGCCCCACCATCTGGTCGTATCCCGCCGGCAGCCGCGCGATCACCCCGTCCGCCAGCCCGCGCGCCGCCGCGGCCTCGATCCGCGGACGGTCCCCCCGCGCCTCGATCCGTCCCACCGCGATATTATCCGCCGCCGTCAGGTGATAACGGACAAAATCCTGGAAGATGACCCCCATCCCGCCGCGCAGCCCGGCCACGTCATAATCCCGCAAATCACGCCCCTCCAGCAGGATGCGCCCTTCGGTCGGGTCATAAAGCCGCGTCAGCAGTTTTATCAGTGTCGTCTTCCCCGCCCCGTTCTCCCCCACCAGCGCCAGCGTCTCCCCGGCGTGCAGCGAGAATGACATACCCCGCACCGCCCACCGCTCCGATCCCGGATACCGGAACCCGACATCCTCGAAAACAAAACCTTGCCGCAGCATGTCCGGAAACGGCAGCGCCCCGGGCGCGCTGCGTATGCCGGGCTGGATGCGGAAGAACGAGTAAAGGTCCTCCAAGTACATCGCCTGGCTCGCCATCGAGGAGAACCCGCCCAGCAGCCCCTCCAGCAGCCCGCGCAGCCGCAGGAACGACCCGGCCAGGAACGTCAGGTCGCCGATGCTGAAACCGCCCGTCAGCGTCCGCCACGCGAGGTAGGCATAAGCCGCGTAATACCCCACCGTCCCCAGCGCCGCCAGGCCGCCGCCCCACGCCGCCCGCCGCAGCAGCAGCCGCCGGTTCTCCGCCTGCATCTCCAGCGCCAAAACCTGGTAGCGGTCTATCAGGAAGCCGTTGAGGCCGAAGATCTTCACCTCCTTCGCCGCATCGGTGCTGGCGCCGGTCATCCGGACATAGTCCAGCTCCCGCCGGTCCGCCGTCCGCGCGGCGTTCAAGGCATAGCCCTGCGCGTTGAAGTGGCTCTCCCCCAGGAACGCCGGCACCAGCGCGCCCAGCAGCAGCACGATCAGCCACGGCGCATAGGCCGCCAGCCCGGCGGCAAAGCTCAGCACCGTCACCAGGTCCTGCGCCTGGCCGAACAACTGGCTGATCAGGGTCGTGCGCCCGATGGTCTGCCGCCGCGCGCGGTCCAGCTTGTCCTGCAGCGCCGGGTCCTCGAAGTCCTGCAGGTCGAGCGTCGCGGCATGCGTCATCAGCCGGATGCTCGCCGCGTTGGTGAAGCGCTCGGACAGCAGCCCGTCCAGCAGCGTCACCGTGCGGCCCAGGATGTCGGTGCCGACAGCCAGGCCCAGCTCCCCCAGCAGCAGCAGCGCCAGCCGCCCCAGCAGCCCGCTGGCCAGCCACGCCGCGCTGTCCGCGGGATGCCCCGGCAGCGCCGCCAGCCGCACCACCTCGTCCACGATCAGCTTGCCGACGAACAGGGTCGCCACCGGCAGCAACGCCCGCACCAGACGGAGCGCAAGCAGGCCGGCCGTCAGCCCGGGACTAGTGCGCCAAACCATCTGCAAGAAGGGCGGCAAGGTGCGCAACGCCCCCATGCGGGCGCGGAGCGAGGGCGGGGCCGTGCCCGCCGGAATGCCGTTCACGGGTTGTTGATCCGTGCCGGGCCGGTAAACATAAGGGTGTCCATCATGTGCTGACGCCACCCTAAACGACAGGCGCGGCGGCACAAGCCCAACCGCCTGCTATTTATTTGTTAATTCGACGTTGCGGCAAATTGCCCAGAATTGGAATGGCGCGTCGCCGGGTATTTCCCGTTGCAGGAACTTCAATCCCTGATTGTGGGTTTACTGGATACGCTAATGTACGCGTTAAAATACAGCATGGCTTGCTTTTGCCATAATCTTATCTGATTTTATCCCTGGCGGTAATAGCGTGCTCGCCGGAATGGCTGCCGTTTCCGGTAGCCGTTCTGGCGCGGCCTGGTCCTGACCGGCATGGAGGCGTGGCGTTTTGGACACATTCGAACCCTTGATGGCAGCGGCGGGCATCGGTGAGCTGCCAGACCTGCCTCGCCTAATCCGCGCCGTTTCCCAGGCGCGGGATGGCGGCGGCAACCGCATCCGCATGCTGGAGGCCGTGCTGGCCAACATTAGGGACGCCGTCCTCATCACCGAGGCCGAGCCGGTCAGCCCGCCCGGCCCGCGCATCCTGCATTGCAATGCCGCCTTCACCGCCATGACCGGCTATTCCGAAGCCGAGCTGCAAGGCCGCACCCCCCGCATCCTGCAGCCGCCCGGCGTGGACCGGGCGGAGCTGGACCGGCTGCGCCTGGCGCTCGGACGGCATGAGGCGGTCCAGGCCGAGCTGCTCAACATCAGGAAGGATGGGACCCATTACTGGGTGGAGATCAGCATCCTCCCCGTATTCGACGACCTCGGCGCCTGCACGCATTGGGTCTCCATCCAGCGCGACGCAACCGCCCGGCATCAGACTGAGCAGCCCCGCGACGCCGAGAACCGCGTCCTGCAGGCCGAGGTCACCGAGCACAGGCGCACCGAGGCGCGGCTGCTCCATGCCGCCTACCATGACAGCCTGACCCGGCTGCGCAACCGCGCCTGGTTCATGGATCACCTGCAGGACGTGCTGGAGCAGGGCAGGACCGGCGGAACGCGCTGCGCCGTGTTGTTCCTCGACCTGGACGGCTTCAAGCTGGTGAACGATGGCCTGGGCCACCGCGCCGGGGACCTGCTGCTGATGGAGGTGGCCGCCCGCCTGCAAGCCTGTGTCCGCCGCAGCGACATCCTGGCCCGCGTCGGCGGCGACGAGTTCGCAGTGCTGGTCGTGGACCCCGACCCCCTGGATGCCGCCGTGCAGGCCGCCGAGCGCATCCTCGCGGCGCTGCAGCCGGCCTTCGTGCTGGACCGCCACGTCGCCTTCTCGTCCTGCAGCATCGGGATCGCGCAGGCGACCGCCAGTCATCGGGAGCCCGAAGCATTGCTGCGCGACGCCGACGTCGCGATGTATGCCGCCAAGACCCGCGCCCCCGGCAGCTACGCCGTCTTCGACGCCGCCCTGCGTATGGCGGCCGTCGAGGCCCTGGCCCTGCAAACCGACCTGCGCCATGCGCTCGCGCGCGGCGAGCTCCACCTGGAATACCAGCCCGTCAGCGACCCCGCCACACGCCGCCTGCTGCGGGTGGAGGCGCTGCTCCGCTGGCGCCATCCCACCCGCGGCCCGGTGCCTCCGGCCACCTTCATCCCTTTAGCGGAGGAGATCGGGCTGATCCGCGACATAGGGCGGTGGGCGCTGCACGCCGCTTGCGCCCAGGCCGCCGCCTGGTCCCGCACCCATCCCGGCCTGGACCTGCACGTGAGCGTCAACGTGTCCGGCGTCGAGCTGCGGGACCCGGACTTCTTCGCCGGGCTGTGCGCCGTGCTGGACGCCACCGGGCTGCCAGCCCGCCGCCTGCAGCTCGACATCACCGAAGGGGTGTTCCTGCAGCGTCCCGACCTCTCCGGCGCCGTGCTCCGCGCCGTGAGGGCGGCCGGGGTGCAGGTGGCGCTGGACGATTTCGGCACCGGCTACTCGTCGCTCGGCCACCTCGACCAGTTCGACGTTGATGCGATCAAGGTGGACCGCTCCATCGTGGCGCGCATGGGCGAGGAGCGCCGGGCGATGGCGATCCTGGACGGCATCGTCCGCCTGGGCCTGGCCTTGAACGTGGACGTGGTGGCCGAGGGCGTGGAGACCGAGGATCAGCTCCGCACCCTGCGTGTGCTGGGCTGCACCGCCGTCCAGGGCTACCTGCTGGCCCGGCCGATGCCGCCGGCGGAGCTGGAAGCGCGGTTCGGCGCCCCGCTTTAGGGTGCAGATGCCTGGTTTCGCCAGTTGGCAGCGCTGCACACTACCCAAGCCAATCCAACCCCCCGCTCCCGGTTCCGGCCTTGCCAACGGCGGCAGTCGCCCGCTCTGGCAAAGGCCGGGTCGCGGCCGCTCCACTAATTTCAGCCGCCATTTGCTCTGACTTTTCGTCGTCGCGAGCCGCTTGCGGCGCGGCGATCCAGGGGCCGCCAGCACCGTCCGTGCAGCCCCTGGATCCACGGCGCTGCGCGCCTCGTTATGGCAGCGTGCTTGCAGAAGGGTCGGAGCAAAGGGCGGTTGATATCAGAGCCTGCTTGAATGGGCGCCGGTTGAGGTCCAGCAGGGGAGTCTTCGTGACCGGCAGGAACGGCCGCTATCTCGATGCCGTCGCATCGGGTCAAGGTCCCCAGCGCACCCAGCGCGGAAGCCGCTGGGCCGACCCGGAGCCCACTCAAGCCGGCTCTGATACGACGTCGCATCCATAACACAGGCGCGGCTTTCGCATTCAGCGCTGCAGTCAGCGGCGAAACCACTGTTGACATCAGCAGGTACGAAACCGTAATAATTGTTGTGAGCAAATAATGTGTCACCTATCGCCGTACACGTGCATATTTACGCACATAACTAAAAGTTAACCGTTATCAGGCATGGTGGCCTCAACCTCGGACGCATCCATTTCAATGCGCGCGGGGATGTGGCGCCGCGCGCAGTTGGCCGGCGGCGGCCCAGGTGCGGCACAAGGAAGGATCGGCGCGATGCTGGAATGCGAAGCTGGGCAGGCTGACTGCGACACCGTTGCCGGCACATGGGCGCCGGCCATTGGCGACGCCGCGCTGTCCCCCCTGGAGCGGCTAATCCGCAGCGCGGCTTTCGCCGCGGACTGCGAGTCTGCCGTGTTCCTGACCGTGTCGGACGGCGTGGCGGCGGTGGCTGCCCTGTTCGACGCCGGGGGCTGCCTGCCGCTGCCCACGGCCTGGTGGCAGTCCGCGGATGCGCTGATCCCGCCGGAGGGCATCCTGGTGATCGAGGATCTCGCCGCTGCCAGCTCCGGCCTGGGCTTGTCGCCGGACGCGGCGGCGCGGTTTGTGGCTGCGCTGCGCGTGTGCCGGGGAGATGGCGCCACCTGCGGCGTGCTGCTGGTCGCCGACCGGCGGCCCCATCCCGGCCTCAGCCCAGCGCAAACCTATGTGTTGACCACGCATGGCCTGCAATTGAGCGCCTGCAAACAGACCCAGGCGCGGGCCGCAACCGGATGCGCCCGGCGCGAGGCGTCCAACACCGAGCGGCTGCGCCTGCTGGAGTCTGTCGTGGTCCATGCCAACGACGCCGTGCTGATTACGGAAGCTGAGCCAATTGACCTGCCGGGTCCGCGGATCGTCTATTGCAACGCCGCCTTCACCAAGACGACCGGCTACACCGAGGCGGAGGTGCTGGGCCGCACGCCGCGCATCCTGCAATCGTCGCACGTGGACCGCCCGGCGCTGGACCGCCTGCGGCGTGCCCTGCAAGCCTGGGAGCCGGTCGAGGTCGAGCTGCTGAACGTCCACAAGGATGGGACTGAGTTCTGGGTCGAGCTGAGCATCGTCCCGGTCGCCGACGAAACCGGCTGGTTCACCCACTGGGTGTCCGTCCAGCGCGACGTCACCGGCCGCAAGCAGGCGGAGGAGGTCGCCCTGCGCGCCCGCATCGCCGAGGTCGAGAACCGCGCCCTGGAAGCCGAGATCGCCGAGCGCAAGCGGACCGAGGAGCGGCTGCTGTACGCCGCCTTCCACGACGACCTGACCCGGCTGCGGAACCGCGCCTACCTGATGGACCGCCTGGCGGAGCTGATCGGCCAGCCCGGTGGCGCCCCGGCCGGCTGCGCCGTGCTGTTCCTGGACCTGGACCGCTTCAAGCTGGTTAACGACAGCCTCGGCCACCGTGCCGGGGACTTGCTGCTGATGGAGGTGTCGCGGCGCCTGGCCGCCTGCGTGCGGCCGGGAGACGTGCTGGCGCGCGTGGGCGGCGACGAGTTCGCCGTGCTGGTCGCGGGCGCCGGGAAGAACGGGGCGGAGATGGAGGTCGCCGTGCGGGTGGCCGGCTGTATCATCGAGGCGCTGCGCCAGCCCATCAAGCTCGGCCAGCACGACGTGTTCTCGCAATGCAGCATCGGCATCGCGGTCGCGACGGATCAGCACGAGACGCCCGAGCAACTGCTGCGGGATGCCGACATCGCGATGTATGGCGCAAAGAAGCGCGGCCCCGGCGGCTACGCCATTTTCAACGATTCCATGCGCGCCGACGTGGTGAAGGCGCTGGCGCTGCAAACCGACCTGCGCCAAGCGGTCGCGCGCCGCGAGTTCCGGCTGCAGTACCAGCCGATCTATGGCACGGCCAGCGGCGCCTTGTTGGGGGTGGAGGCGCTGGTGCGCTGGCATCATCCGGTCCGCGGCCTGGTCTCCCCGGCGTCGTTCATCCCGATGGCGGAGGAGGTCGGGTTGATCCGCGACATCGGCCGTTGGGTGCTGCGCGAGGCGTGCAGCCAATTGCGCGCGTGGCAGGCCGCCTACATGCCGGGCGCGGCCGGCCCGGCAGCCTCGCTGCGCGTCAGCGTCAACGTGTCGGCCGACGAGCTGCGTGACCGTGCCTTCATCCCGGAACTTCGCGCAGTCTTGCGTACGACCGGGCTGGACCCGGGATGCCTGCAGCTTGAAATCACCGAAAGCGTGTTCCTGCACCATCCCGAAACGGTCGGGCGTGTGCTGAAGCGCATACGCGCCCTGGGCGTCCGGGTCGCGCTGGACGATTTCGGCACGGGCTACTCGTCGCTGGGCTACCTCGACCGCTACCGGATAGACACCTTGAAGATTGACCGCTCGTTCATCGCCCGGATGCTGCGGCAGCGCCGGGCCATGGCGATCATGGAAGGGATCGTGCGGCTGGGCCGGTCCCTGGACCTGGATATCGTGGCGGAGGGTGTGGAAACGCCAGCGCAGCTCCGCACGTTGCGCGGCATGGGCTGCGCGTCGGTCCAAGGCTTTCTCCTGGGCCGGCCAATGCCGCCGGGAGATTTGGCGGCGATCCTGGACAGGGCTGCCAGCGCGCTGCCGCCCGCGGTGGCGGCCTGAAGCCGGCGCAGGCCGGTCCTCTCCCGGCGCCGGGCTGCGGCCCTATATTCCGGCCATGCCGATCCTCCTCCTGCTGTTCATCGCCGTATCCGTCGGGGCCACTGGGTTCGACCTGTATCTGCGCGCCCGCCAGGCCGCCCACGTGCAGCGCCACCGCGGCGCCGTGCCGTCCGCCTTCGCCGGCAGCGTCACCCTGCCCGAGCACCAGCGCGCCGCGGAGTACGAGCGCGCGCGGCTGCGGCTCGGCGCGGCGGCCTCGGTGTTCGGGCTGGTGGTGGCGCTGGGCTGGGCGGTGTGGGGCTACGATGCGCTGTATGGCGCGGTCGCGGGCCTGCTCCCGCCCGGCATCGGACGTGGTGTAGCTTTCCTGGTGGCGGCCGGCGCAATCAGCAGCCTGCTGGGCCTGCCGCTCGCGGTCGTCCGCACCTTCGGGGTCGAGGCGCGGTTCGGCTTCAACCGCACCACCCCCGGCCGCTTCGCGCTGGATCGGGTGAAGGGATGGGTGCTGGCGCTGCTGCTGGGCATGCCGCTGCTGGCCGGGCTGCTATGGCTGATGCAGCAGCCCGGCCCCTGGTGGCTCTGGGCCTGGCTGGGGCTGATGGCGCTGACGTTCGTGATGATGGACCTGTATCCCCGGGTCATCGCGCCGATGTTCAACCGCTTCACCCCCCTGGACGGCCCGCTGCGCGCCAGGGTGGAACGGCTGCTGGAGCGGTGCGGCTTCCAGGCCAGCGGGCTGTTCGTCATGGACGCATCCCGCCGGTCGGCGCACGGCAACGCCTACTTCTCCGGCCTTGGCCGCAGCAAGCGGATCGTGCTGTTCGACACCCTGATCGCCAGCAACCCGGAGGAGGAGCTGGAGGCCGTGCTGGCGCACGAGCTTGGCCATTTCAAGCTGAACCACATCCTGCTGGGCCTGCTGCAATCGGCCGCCGTGACGTTCGCAGCACTGTTCTGCATCGGTTGGCTGCTGCATCAGCCCTGGCTGCTTCCGGGCTTCGGCATCGCGCACCGGGACGACGCGCTGGCGCTGGTGGTGGGATTGCTGGTCGTGCAGATGGCCGGGCCGCTGCTGGGCGTCGCGGCCAACTGGATCAGCCGCCGGCACGAGTATCAGGCCGACGACTTCGCCCGCCGCCTGGTCGGCGCCGAGCCGATGGCCGGCGCGCTCATGCGCCTGTCGCGTGACAACGCCAGCACGCTGACCACGGACCCGCTCTATGCGCTGGTGAACTTCAGCCATCCGCCGGTCCCGCTCCGCGTGGCACGGCTGCGGGAGGCATAACGAGGCAACTGCCCCAGCCCGCGCCGGGTTAGCGCGGAATGGACCCTCTCTACCTGAACGGCCTCGGCCTGGCTGCCACGACCGCCCTAGTCGCTGCAGGCGCACGTGGCGCCGGCCTGCCGCACTCCATTCTGCTGGTCCTGGCTGGCGCCGTGCTGGCCTTCGTTCCCGGCATCCCGCGCATCAGCATTGACCCCGATATAGTGCTGCTCCTGATGTTGCCGCCGCTCCTGTACTCCGCAGGCGTCGGCATGAGCTGGCCGGGCTTCCGCAACAACCTGCGTCCGATCATGCTGCTCGCGGTCGGCTGCGTGCTGTTCACCGCCGCCGCGGTCGCGGCGGCGGCGCACCTGCTGCTGGGCGTGCCCTGGGCGGTGGGCTTCGTGCTCGGCGCCGTGGTGTCGCCGCCTGACGCCGTGGCGCCCATGGCCATCGCCCGCCGCCTCGGCCTGCCGGGGCGTATCCTGGTGGTGCTGGAGGGCGAGGGCCTGGTCAACGATGCTACCGCGCTGATCCTGTTCTCCTTTGCCGTCGCGGCGGTCGCGACCGGCGGCGTGTCCGTGCCGGAGGCGGCCGTCACCTTCGTCACCATCGTCGTCGGCGAAATCCTGTGGGGCATCATGCTGGGCTGGGCCAGCCTGTGGCTGCGCCGCCTGGTGAGGGACCCGCAGGTGGAGATCGTGCTGGCGCTGCTCGTGCCCTACGTCGCGTTCTGGCCGCCGCACGCCCTGGGCGGGTCCGGTGTGCTCGCGGCGGTCGCCGCCGGGCTGTATGTGAGCTGGCACGGGCTGCGCTTCATCTCGGTGCAGACGCGGCTGCAGGGATACTTTGTATGGGGCCTGGTGGTCCACCTGGTCGAGGGCCTGGTGTTCCTGCTGACAGGCCTGCAGGCGCATGTCGTGCTGGATGGCCTGCAGGACAGCAGCGGGAGGCGGCTGCTGCTGGCGGGGGCCGCCGTGAGCATCGTAGTCGTGCTGGTGCGCTTCATATGGGTGTTCCCGGCGACCTACCTGCCGCGTTGGATCCCGGCGGTCGGACGGCACGATCCCGCGCCGCAGTGGCAGGTGCCATTCCTGATCGGCTTCACCGGGCTGCGCGGCGTGGTGTCGCTGGCGGCGGCCCTCTCCATCCCGCTGGAGGTGGACGGCCAGCCCTTCCCGGAGCGCGGGCTGATCCTGTTCACCACCTTCTGCGTGATCTTCGTCACCCTGGTGGGCCAGGGGACGCTGCTGCCAGCCGTGATCCGCTGGCTGGGCCTGGCGGACGCCGGCGCATCCGAGGCGGCGGAGGATAAGGTCCGGGAAGTCGCCGCGCGCGTCGCGGGCGTGGACGCCGCGCTGGCCCGGTTGGATACGCTGGAGGCCGAGGGCGCCCCGGCTCCCGCAGCCGCCGCCCTACGGCGGCGCCACCTGGACCGCCGCACGCAGTATGAAGGAGCGGCCAGCCTGCGCGTGGATGGCAACCCGGTGACGGACAACGCCATGGTCCAGCTGCAGTTGAACGACGCCGAACGGGCGCAGATCACCGCCCTTTACCTGTCCGGCGCCATCACCGACGAAGCCCGGCGGCGCATTGAGCGGGAGCTGGACCTGGAGGAAGCCCGCATACGCCACGCCGCAGAAAGCGCCACCGGCGACCAAGGCGCCGCCGACCCGGAAACCGAGCAAGCCGAGGCGTAGCTGCTTCTCCCTCTTCCTCCGGGAGAGGGTCGGGGTGAGGGAAGCCGCACACACCGAACTTCCGCTGTTGTGGACCCAGGCGGTCGCTCAGTCGGCCAGTTTAGGCTTGCGGCCTTTCCCTCACCCCAACCCTCTCCCGGAGGGAGAGGGAGTCAGGCAGCCACCTGCACGAACCCCCCGGACTGCCGCGCCCACAGCCGGGCATACGCACCCCCCGCCGCCAGCAGCGCCGCATGGGTGCCCTGTTCGACGATCCGGCCCTCGTCCAGCACCACCAGCCGGTCCATGCGGGCAATGGTGCTCAGCCGGTGGGCGATGGCGATCACCGTGCGGCCCTGCATCAGCGCATCCAACTGGCCCTGGATCGCCGCCTCGACTTCGCTGTCCAGCGCCGACGTGGCCTCGTCCAGCACCAGGATCGGCGCGTCCTTCAGGATCACCCGGGCGATGGCGATGCGCTGGCGCTGCCCGCCGGACAGCTTCACCCCGCGCTCCCCCACCTGGGCGTCAAAGCCGGTGCGGCCCTGCCAGTCCTCCAGCGTCTCGATGAACTCCAGCGCCTCCGCCTGCCGCGCCGCCTCGGTCACATTGGTCTCCGACGCATTCGGCCGGCCATAGCGGATGTTGTCCCGGATGGAGCGGTGCAGCAGCGAGGTGTCCTGCGTGACCACCGCGATGGCGCCGCGCAGGCTCTCGGCGGTCACGCCGGCGATGTCCTGCCCGTCCACTAGAATGCGCCCGGACTCCGGCGCGTGGAACCGCAGCAGCAGGTTCATCAGCGTGCTCTTGCCGGCACCGCTGCGCCCGATCAGCCCGATCCGCTCCCCGGGCGCCACCTCCAGCGACAGCCCGTGCAGCACGCCGCGGACGGTGCCATAGCCGAAGTCCACCTTCTCGAACCGGATGCCGCCCGCTGTCACGCGCAGCTCGGGCGCACCCGGCGGGTCCGGCATCCCCTGCGCCACGGCGATGGACTTCATCCCGTCCTGCACGACGCCCACGTTGTCGAAGATCTGGGTGATGTTGAACGCGACCCAGCCTGCCATGTTGCTGATCTGCCAGGCCATCGGCAGCGCCGTCGCCACCGTCCCCACCGGGATCGAGCCGCGCGCCCACAGCGCCAGCGCCATGCCGCCGGTGCCGACCAGCATCATCGCGTTCATCGCCGCAAGCGTCAGCCCGAACCGCGTCTGCATCCGGAACAGCCGGTGCATCGCCGCGGTGTGCTCGTCCACCCCGTCCCTGACGAAGCGGTCCTCATCCTGGGCGCGGGCGAACAGCTTGACGGTCAGGATGTTGGTGTAGCTGTCCACGACCCGGCCCGTCAGCGCCGACCGCACCTCCGACACCAGCCGCGACCGCTCCCGCAGGCGCGGGATGAAGTAGCGCAGGAACAGGGCATAGCCGCCGAACCACAGCAGGATCGGCAGCGCCAGCACGGCATCGGCATGCGCCAGCAGCAGCATGGCGCTGGTGCCATAAACCACGATATACCAGGCGGCGTTGGTGGTCGCGGTGATGCTTTCCCGCAGGCTCGGCCCCGTCTGCATCACCCGGTTGGCGATGCGCCCGGCGAAGTCGTTCTGGAAGAACGTCAGGCTCTGCCGCACCACGTGCCAGTGGTTTTGCCAGCGCACCAGGTTGCTGAAGCCCGGCGCAATCGCCTGGTTGGTCATCAGGTTCTGCAGCAGCAGCGCCGCCGGGCGCACCACCAGCAGGAAGGCCGCCATCCCCAGCAGTTGCGGCCAGGCGTCCCGCAGCATCGTCGCCGGGTCGTGCGTGCTGGCGAGCGTCACCGCCCGCCCGATGATGACGGGGATGCCGGCGTCGCACAGCGCCACCAGCAGCCCGGCGCCGAACAGCACCGCGATCAGCCCGCGCATCTGCCGGGCATAGTGCCAGCAGAACCGCAGCAGGCTCTCATCCCCAGTGCCGCTAGGCGGCGGAGAGGAGGGGTCCGTGCGGGTCGGCTGGACCAGATTTTCGAACCAGGTGAACATGCTGTACGGGTGTACCCGGTGTGGTCCCGCGTCAATGCGGGGGCGGCACGATGGATTGCTGCGGCTGCTCACATCGCCGCGACTGGGACGGGAGGACGGGGTCATGAGGTTTGCAGGTGCGATGGTGATGCTGCTGCTGGCGGCGGCAGTGCCGGCGGCGGCGCAGGATGCAGTGCATAAGCCCGGCCGGAACCCCGGCCTGGACGCCGCTGCGCGCCGCTACCCGCCGGTCATCACCGGCGTGAACACCCGGCCGGCGGATGGCACGCCGCCCCTGTCCTGTCCCGCCGCCGGCGCGCGAGTCGAAACCAAGGGCGGACCCAACTTCGAATACCTGGGCACCAGCCAAACTCCCGACCTGTGCCGGATGCGCATCGGCGGCGAGGACGTGCAGGCGTGGTATGGCATCTGGCTCACCTCCTGGCCCGGCGCCGACAACGCCCATCCCGCCTTGAAGCAGGTGATGGCCGGCCATACCGGGGACGCCGTCGGCTTCGACGTGCGCATGGCGGCGGGCTACGCCTACCACGACCTCGTCCGCAACGAGGGGATCGAGAGGATCAAGATCCTGGACGCGACCTACCAGGCGATGCGGCTGTCGCACTACCGCGAGGGCTTCGAGGGCAACACCTACCGCTCCGTCGCGACGGTCTGGAAGGACATGGCGACGGGCATGATCTTGTACAGCACCTACCAGCACATCAGCGGCGCGCCGGTGATTGATGACCCGCTGATCCCGACCGCCATCGTGCCGGCGCCCCGGTAGGCGGCGATGCCGGCGCGGTGAGGGCAGAGTAAGCCCGGTGCGCCATGCCAGGGTTGGGCCTTGATCTCGGCGTCAGTCTGTCCGTGCTGCTGGCATGGGGGATGCGGGGGTTCGCTGTAAGGTTTCTGTCGTTGGAGGAGGGGGTTTAGCCGCTCGGAGGCCAACGCATTGCCCTGTGAATGACCCGGAACACTGCGATCTCGCCCAGAAGTGGCCGGTAAACAGCAATGAATGGCAGCCCGGCAATGGGCGGCTCCCTGGTGCCCTCAACCCGTCCCGAACGACCAAGTCTTGGAAACGTATCCAAACGGCGGATGCTGGCAATGATCATCCGTATCACCCGTTCACTGACTGCCGGGCCGTTTGTATCCGCAATCCAATCAGTGATGTCGCGGAGGTCGTCTTCCGCCTTTGGGCTGTAGCGGATCAAGCCTTGGCGCGCAGCCGCCTGAGAAGCTCAGCCTCAACCTCATCGCCGTCCTTGCTTTTCCCAGTCTCAAAGGATGCAATCCCGGCCTCGACTGCGGCCCTGAACTCCGCGTCATCGGCAACGTAGGAGCGCAAGCCCAGATTAAGGCCGATGCTGCTGGTCCAGTCGCCGTCATGCTCATCGGGGGCTGTCATGCCGCTCATAACAGCATACTCGCCCGCTCGTTTCCACCAAGCTCATACTTGAACAGGCACCGATGCTGTCATTTCAAAACGACAGCACTTGTGGGCTCGGCTGGTAGGTGTGGTGTCCGCGCGAGCAGCCCAGCTACCCCGCCCCCACTGTCACCACGATCACCCCATCAGCCCCAACCCGAGCCGGATAGGTCTGCACCCGGCAGTCCGTGTTCAGCCCATCCCCGCTCCGCATGTCATAGGTCCGGTCGTGCAGCGGACAGATCACCGCGTTGCCGTCAATCAGCCCGTCCGCCAGCGGCCCGCCCAGGTGCGGGCACCGCTCCTGCGTCGCGAACACGCCGTCCGCATGGGTGCGGAACACCGCCAGGCGCTGGCCCCCCACGACGAACACCCGGCCCTCCCCGCGCGGTATGGCGTCCAGCGCGCCCACGCGGTGCTCCAGCATCACGTCACCCACCGACCACCTCCGCAAACTGGTTCACCGTCTTCGGCTTCACCGCCTCCTTCCACGGATCGTAGGCGGCGTCCGTGCTGACCTTCATCGCCTCGTCCAGCGCCGCCGCGATCCCGTCGGAGTCGTCCACCACGATGGCCCGGATGCGCTCCAGCCCGATGCGCGGCACGAAGGTATAGGTGCGTTCCTTCCACTTCGCGTTCTCGCGGTAATATTGCATGAAGCGTCCGCTGATCTGCAGCGCCGCCTCCTCCCCGTCCACCACGCACAGCAGGTCGCCCTTGCGGATATGCGCCCCCGCAGCGCCGCCGATGTAGATCTCCCACTTGCCCTCGCCGATGGCGACCAGGCCCACGTCCTTCACCAGCGCCTCCGAGCAGTTGCGCGGGCACCCGGCAGTGGCGAGCTTCATCTTGGCCGGGCTGTCTATGCCGCGGAACCGCCGCTCGATCTTGGTCGCCAGCCCCATGCTGTCGCCGAGGCCAAACCGGCAGAACTCGGTGCCGATGCAGCTCTTGCAGGTGCGGTAGCTCTTGCCCCAGGCGGTGCCCGCCGGCATGTCCAGGTCCTGCCACACGCCGGGTAGGTCGGCCTTCGCGATGCCGACCAGGTCTATCCGCTGCCCGCCCGTCATCTTCACCAGCGGCACGTTATACTTCACCGCGACCTGCGCGATCCGCATCAGCTCGGCCGGGGTGCAGACCCCGCCCGCCATCTCCGGCACCACGGAGAAGGTGCCGTCCTTCTGAATGTTGGCGTGCACGCGGTCGTTGATGAACCGTGCGTCCCGCTCGTCCTCATACTCCCCGGCCCAAACCGTCGCGAGCAGGCTTGCCAGCGGCGGCTTGCTGGCCGCGTCCTCGCCGGTTGACGACAGTGCCGCAAACACCTGGGACACCGACTTCAGCCCCAGCCGCTTCACCTCGGCGACAAGCTCCGGCTTGGTCATCGGGATGCAGGGCACGTAGTAGTGGATGCTCGGGTCCTCCTCCACCTTGCCGCCCGCGAACCACTCGACCAACTCGCCCACCAGCGACTTGCACGAGCCGCAGCCCATGCCGGCCCGGGTCGCCTTTATCACCGCGGTCGTGCTCTTGGCGCCCGCTGCGACGCAGACGCCGATCGCGGCCTTGCTGACGCCGTTGCAGTTGCAGACCTGCGCGTCCGCCGGCATTTCGTCGAGCGTCACCGCCTGCGGCGGGGCGCCCAAGTCGAACAGCAGCTCCAGCCGCTCGTCCGGCAGCTTGCTGTCCCGGTCGAACGCCTGCATCAAATAGGCGGCCTTGCTGATGTCGCCCATCAGGATGCCGCCCACCAGGCGGCCATCCCTGACGATCAGCTTCTTGTAGGTGCCGCGCCTAGGCTCGCTGAACTGGATCACCTCGTCGCCGTCGTCCTTCGGCTCGGTGATGCCCATGCTGGCCAGCTCGACGCCCATCACCTTCAGCTTGGTCGCCAGCTTGCTGCCGGTGTATTCGGCATGTGGGTTGGTGCCGGTGATCTGGTCCGCGAACACCTTGGCCTGGTCCCACAGCGGCGCCACCAGCCCATACACCTTGCCGCGGTGCTGCGCGCACTCGCCCACGACATACACGCGGTGGTCGTCCGGGCTTCGCATGGTGTTGTCCACCACGATGGCCCGCTCCACCGTCAGCCCGGCGCGCGCCGCGATCTCCGCATTCGGGCGGATGCCGGCGGATACCACCACCATGTCGCAGGCCAGTTCGGTCCCGTCCTTGAACCGCAGGCCGACCACCTTGGCGGTGCGGTTGTCCTCGCCCTCGGTCAGGATTGTGGTGGTCATCTTGCCCAGGTGCACGTGGCACCCCATGCCCTCCATCGCCTTGCGCAGCATGGCGCCGCCAGGGGCGTCGAGCTGCATCTCCATCAGGTGCCCACCCAGGTGGATGACGTGAACCTCGCAGCCGTGGTTCAACAAGCCGCGCGCCGCCTCCAGCCCCAGCAGGCCGCCGCCGATCACCGCCGCCACCTTGCTCTTCTTCGCCTGCGCCATGATGCCGGTGCAGTCGTCAATGCCGCGGAAGGCGAACACGCCTGCGCGGAGGCTGCCATCATCAGCCCATGCGCCCTCCATCGGCGGGATGAAAGCGCGGCTGCCGGTGGCGATCAGCAGGGTGTCGTATTCCTCCTGCAGGCCGTTGGCGGCCGTCACAATCCGGGCAGCGCGGTCTATATGCGTCACCCGCGCCCCGCTGTGCAGGCGGATGTTGTTCTCCTTGTACCAGTCGAGCGGGTTGATATAGATCTCGCTCACCTCCTGCTGGCCGCTCAGGATGTTGGACAGCATGATGCGGTTGTAGTTGCCGTATGGCTCGTCGCCGAACATCGTGATGTCGAACAGGTCCGCGCCGCCGCGGGCCAGCACCTCCTCGACGGCGCGTGCCCCCGCCATACCGTTGCCGATCACCACCAGCCGCTGGCGCGTCGCGCCGTAGGTCATGCCATCCATTGCGCGAACTCCCCTTAGATTTCCACGAAGCCCATATCGAGCACCAGCGTCCCGCTGCATCCCGACGGCGCCAGCACGTGCATCTCCAGCTTGGTGTCGGGCTGCAGGTCCTCGACCACCACCAGCGGGATGTGCACCGCGGCCTTGGCCCCGATCGGGAAGGAGCGCATCGGCGCGCCGTCCCGCACCAGCACGACCGAGATCATCTCCGCCGCGCTGTTGCCGCCGCGGAAATAGACCGTCTGTGCCCGGCGGTCGGACGGGACGGTGTAGCTGACGCCAAGCGGGGCCGGCGTCTCGTATCCCGTTCCGGTGAAGGCATGGGTGCCGACCAGGATACGGGGGGTGCTCTCTCTCATGCAGTCTCCTTTGATGCGCGATCCAGGCGGACGGCGCAGGCTTTGTACTCGGGGATGCGCGACACCGGGTCCAGCGCGGCGATGGTCAGCCGGTTGGCGCTGCCCTCCCCACTCCAGTGGAACGGGACGAACAGGGTGTCCCGCCGGATGTCGCGGGTGATGCGCGCAGCCATTTCGGCGGTGCCGCGCCGTGTCGTGAGGGTGACGCGGTCGCCGGGCTGGACGCCATGCTGGCGCGCGGTATCGGGGTGCATCTCGGCATAGGCCGCAGGTTCGGCGGCAGCCAGCTCGGGGACGCGCCGGGTCTGGGTTCCCGACTGATACTGGCCCATGACCCGGCCAGTGGTCAGGATCAGCGGATACTCGTCGCACGGCTGCTCCGCCGCGCCGTGATACTCGACGGGATGGAACCGGGCGCGGCCGTCCGGGTGGGCGAAGCCGTCCAGGAACGGGCGCGGCGTGCCAGGATGATGCTCGTCGGGACAGGGCCAGAACACCCCGGCCTCCGCCGGCAAGCGGTCCCAGCTCGCCCCGGCATAGTCCGCCATGCCGCCGGAGGTGCAGCGGCGGAACTCGGTGCCCGTCGTCTCGGCATCACCCGTGAAGTGCGCCCCGGCACCCAGGCGTCCGGCGATGCCGGCGATGATCTGCAAGTCGGTCCAAACCCCTGCCGGCGGCTCCTTGGCCTTGCGGCGCAGCAGGATGCGGCCTTCCAGGTTGGTCATGGTGCCGCCCTCCTCCGCCCACTGCGCCACCGGCAGCACCACGTCGGCGATGGCGGCGGTCTCGCTCAGGAAGGGGTCGGCGACCACCAGCAGCTCCGCCGCGCCCAGCCGGTCGCGCAGCTTGTTGGCGTCGGGTCCGGACACCAGCAGGTTGCAGGCGAACACCAGCAGGCCGCGTATGCGCGCATCTGCCCCCCCGGTGACGTCCAGCAGCTCGCAGGCGGACAGTCCGGGCTGCGGCAGGCTGGCGGGGTCCACGCCCCATACAGCGGCTACGTCCGCCCGGTGCTGCGGGTTGTTCAGCAGGCGATAGCCCGGCAACTGGTCCGCTTTCTGCCCATGCTCCCGCCCGCCCTGGCCGTTTCCCTGGCCGGTGAGGCAACCCCAGCCGCTGCCGGACCGGCCAGGCATCCCAAGGGCCAGTGCCAGGTTGATGAAGGCCAGCGCATTGTCCACGCCGTGGCTCTGCTGCTCCGTGCCGCGCCCGGACAGGATCAGGGCACGCCCCCCCTCGGCTTGCGCCGCCTCGCCCAGGATGACGGCCGCACGCTCGACGTCCTTGGCCGGGACGCCGGTAATCCGCTCCACCCGGTCGGGCCAATAGGAGGCGACGCCGCGGCGCACCCGGTCCCAGCCGGTCGTGCGCGCCTCGATGTAGTCGAGGTCAATCAGCCTGCGGGAGATGGCGACGTTCAGCAGGCCGTTGGCCAGGGCGGCGTCGGTGCCCGGCGTCAACGGCAGGTGCAGCGTGGCGGCGCGGGCCGTCGCAGTGCGGCGCGGGTCGGAGACGATCAGTTGGCCGCCGCGCGCCCGGCCCTCGTCGAACCACTGCATGATCGGCGGCATGGTCTCCGCCGGGTTGCTGCCGGTGACGAGCACGGCGTCGGCGGCGGCAATGTCCGACATCGGGAACGGCATCCCGCGGTCCATGCCGAACGCGCGCAGGCCCGCCGCGGCAGAGGACGCCATGCAGAACCGGCCGTTGTAGTCTATGTTCGCCGTGCCCAACGCCACGCGGGCGAACTTCCCCAGCGCATACGCCTTCTCGTTCGTCAGCCCGCCGCCGCCGAACACCGCAACCGCGTCCGGCCCGGCGGCGGCCTGGATGGCACGGATGCTGGCGGTGATCCGGTCCAGCGCCTGGTCCCAGGTCACCGGGCGCAGCGGACCGCTCTTCGTGTCGCGCATCAACGGCGTGGTCAGGCGGTCCCCGCTGTTCAGCAGTTCCGCCGCAGTCCAGCCCTTGCGGCACAGGCCGCGGCGGTTGGTCGGGAAGTCGCGCGCGGTCACGCCCCAGCCGTCGTCGGTCTGCACGACATTCATGCCGCATTGCAGGGCGCAGTAGGGACAGTGGGTGGCCGTGCCGAGGATGGTGGGAAGGCTGTCCATCAATCCTGCAGGCAGCTCTGGAGTTGGATCATGATCGGCAGTTCCTTAGTGCGCCGCACAATAAGGCGGCGAATTGGGGCAGGCCAGGAAAGATGGGCGTTTTTACGCCTCCAATGCACGACACCAGCCCAGAATCGCTCAAATATTAAGCAAGATATCGGGCATTTGCTGGTAGAATGAGCATCTATTTGGGCGGGGCTGGCCCAGCCGGCCAACCCCGCCAGCCCAATCAGGCCGCGGCAGTCGCGTCCGACGGGAGCAAGCCCTGGCGCTGCGCGACCGCCAGGTCATACAGCCGCTGCTCCGCCTGCTTGTGCTTTACGCTGAACCGCACCAGCGCGGCGCAGCAGGCGCAGACCAGCACGGCCCAGCCCAGCGAATACAGCGCCGCCGGCAGGCTGCTGCTGAACTTCAGCAGGAATCCCGCCGCCACCGCGCCGATGTTGCCGCCCGCGCCGATGATCCCTGTCACCCCGCCCAGCGCCTTGCGGTCAATGAACGGCACCAGGGCATAGGTGGAACCGCAGGCCATGTGGGTGAACAGGCCGAAGGCGAGCATCGCCACGATGGCCAGGCCCACGGAGTCCATGCTGCTGAACGCCAGCAGCCCCACACCCTCGCCGACCATCAGCCCGAACAGCAGCCAGGTCCGCCCGTCCAGTCCGAACCGGCCCGCGATCTTGTCGGAGGCGATGCCGCCCAGCGCCCGCGCGAACAGCGCCAGCAGGCCGAAGCTGCCGGCGGCCAAACCGGCCGTCTCCAGATTCAGGCCGAACCGGTCCACGTAATAGCTGGCAGCGACGCCGTGGATGAAAATCTCCACGCCGAAGCACGCGCCATAAGTAATCGCCAGCATCCAAACCCGGTAGTTGACCATCGCCTGCTTGAAGACGGCCCAGCCGCCCTTCTTGCCGCTGTCAATAGCGATGCCCCGGGCACGCAGCTCCTTGAAGTTGCCCTCGGGCGTATCCTGCGTCAGGCGGTAGTACATGACGGCGACGATCAGCATCATCACGCCGGGCACGATCATCGCCAGGCGCCAGCCCATCGTCTGCTGCACGCCAAGGCTCACGAGCGCGGCCAGTAGCAGCGGCATGACCGTCTGCGTCACCCCGCCGCCCGCATTGCCCCAGCCGCCGACGGTCGCGTTGGCGGTGCCGACCACGTTGGGCGCGAACATAACCGAGGTATGGAACTGCGTGATCACGAAGCTCGCCCCGATGGCGCCGATCGCCAGCCGGAACACCAGGAAGGACTCATAGGAGTTGGCAAAGGCGATGCCGATCACCGGCACCGCACCCAGCACCAGCAGCGCGGTGTAGGTCAGCCGTGGGCCATACTTGTCGCACATCGGCCCGATGAAGCCGCGCACCAGGATGGTGATCCCCACCGCGGCGATGTTGATGTTGGCGATCTGGCCCGGCGTCAGCTTGAACTCGCCCCTGATGACCGGCATCAGCGGCGCAACCGCGAACCAGGCGAAGAAGCAGACGAAGAACGCCAGCCAGCTCATGTGGAAGGCGCGCATCTGCGGGG
>JAABUK010002659.1_pt1 | contig 31780 bp, 26 predicted proteins | sample 5559141 | NCBI WGS metagenome assembly JAABUK01 (sample SAMN10711869, study PRJNA513367) | rock metagenome | isolation source: Antarctica rocks | place: Antarctica: Victoria Land, Pudding Butte nord | collected 2016-01-03 | reverse complement strand
ATATGGTAATTATTCGAGCTAGAACTCTTGTCACCACCCACTCGCATCCCATTCTATTCCCTTGCCGCTCCAAAACCATCGGTCAAGTCTCCTCCAGAACAAAACAGATATCCTGACACGAGACGGACCAGTCAGGCCGGATCGGGGGAATCCCTCCACCAACCTTACCATCCAAGGGCGCGCCAAGTGCGGAGTCTGCCAGAACGACACCACACGCCTCGGATCCTCAAGTGTTCACTGGCTTCCTGAACCCAGCACTGAACTCCCTTCCCTTCTCTTCCCTTGGCTCAGCCTCGTATATCGAGCTGAATAGCGTTTACAAGCTATGCAGTGGATAATAGGGTGTTGGCTGGCTGGCTGGCTGGTTAGCAACCCTTTTTTCGGGAGCTCTGATGGAGTGGAGGGAAGGCCGAGGAATCTTCAGAGTGTCCGCACGCGTGCTGGAAGGGAGGCCAGAAGTGGGGAGGCTTTCGGTTAGATTTTGTCAATTGGTGATGTATACAATGCTGTCTGTTACCTGAGACTGTTATGATATGCAAGAAGGATACACCGACAGAGATCTACCGCCCTCAATCGGTATACTATAAGTCCATCTGCCGAATTTTTGGGGGGTGTCGCCTCACCGTCCATGTTCTGAACTGACCACGACCTTCCCATCTCCTCAAACCCTGAGAACACTTTCCCCGCCCCTCCCCCAAACGCCGTTTCCTTTCAGTATCACTCAAGCAATCCCATCCGTACTTCCCTCATCCCTCCCCATCCAAACCTTATACAACCTCTTCGACACCATCTGCCCCAACACCCTCTCACTAACCGCCCCATCCCTATTCGCACTCTTCCTAATCCCCTGCAACGCGAGCGGCCCCTCTCTCTTGAAAGCGCCCACCAACTCTCCCACTGTGCCGTACTGATTCGCAATCCCATACGCCATCGCAGGCGTGACGCGCTGCACCTCCTGCAGCATCTTGACATAGGTATCCAGCCTGTCGTCGCCGGTTTTCACCTGCCCGACGTCCATGCAGAAGCCGACGGCGTCGTTGGCGGACATGCGCAGGTGGCGGTACGGGATGGTGGAGATGTGCTCGGTGAAGGATTTGATCCATTCGGCGGATAGAGAAGGGGTGGCAGATTGGTGGATGAGGATTTTGCTGTGGAGTTGGAGGTGGAGGAGGAGGGTTTCGGTGAGGTCTGGGGTTATGAAAGAGAGGTCTATTGGGGGGTTGGCGGGGTTGTTGTTTTTCCTTTTACGGCGGGGTTGGCTTGAGGTGGGAGGGATGGCTTGGTCGTCGTTGTCGGCTATCTGAGAGCGGACGGCGGCTGTGTAGGCGCGGTTTTTGGCGTTTTTGTTCTTGCGGAGGAAAGTGGCGAGGCTTTCGATGAGGTAGATGGGTTTGCAATCTTTGTATCGGCTCCTCAAGCTGGCGACGTGAGCATCGAGGTGTTTGATCATGTCCTCCTCTTGCGCGGCTGCTTCTTGGTCCCGAGGCAGGCCTGATGCGGCAATCTCGAGGAACTCCTGCGCTGTGATGTGCAGTAGAATATGCTTCTCAACCTCAATCTTCTCTACCGGTATAGGTTCCCAGTGTCCGACTTCCTCATTGTAATTCGCCTTGAGTTTCCGTCTCCATCGCAGCAAGTTTCCTCTCTCCTTGACAGTCTCCGATGAGCCGATCAAGTCCAATCGTTGAACAAAAAAGGTAGTCTCAACTCCAAGAATCTCCATGTACTCCAAGACTTGATTTCCAACACTGGTACCCTCCAATGACCTTGCCATGTCCAGAATCATTTCCGGCGTTGAATTCTTTTTGTCAATCTTCGACTTATTCACTTCGGCTATATCAGCAGCCAATTGCCTTTGACGAGCCTTGTCCTCCTTCGCTAGACGCTTTCGCTCTCTTTCAGCCTCTTTCTCTTCCTCCTTCTTCGCTCTTGCAGCGGCTCTTTCGGCCTCACGGGCATCTTTATCTTTTGCTGCAGCCTTGGAAGACTTGGCCCTCGGCTTTGGAGGACTTGATGTGAGTACGTCATCAACCGCGGTGAGTCTGTTCGTCGTCTTCAGTGTGGTTATAGAAGCGACCGACGTCTTGCGTGTGACTGTGTGCCCTACAGATTTATATTTGTTACTACCATTTCCAGGCACTGCAATGTTGGCAAGCAAGTTAGCAGTACGTTCCGAAAGATGCGTTCGGGTAGGTGCCGGGGGCTGCGAAAAACTAAATCCAAAGTCTCCACCAAAGTCGTCAGCCTCAAGGTCGATGATGGCTGAATTGGCTGCTTTTGACACAGTCCGCGGTTCAGGCGCGGAAGATGAAAAGGTAATTGGATCTGAAGGCAGCTCCTCGATACGTGTGGTCGACGTGACAGCCGTCGTCTTGCCAATGCTAGTCTTGCCCATATCGAATGCATCGTCTAGATCGTCTGAAGAGAGAAAGCTCAATCTGTGGGAAGGTTTTGCCTTGCTGGGCTTTGGATCTGGCAGACTCAATCGTCGCTTCTTTTTTGGCTGCTCAGAAAGAAGATCGACGTCATCTGAGCTCAAGAAGTTGAACTCGTCCGAGTCGTAGATGGAAATGTCACAAGGAGGTGGTTTGCCTCGCGCTTGTTGGTGTACCGTCTGCTTTATTTTAGGCGGACTGTTGGTGGGTGAGGAGAGTAGGTCAATCACTTGGTGCATGATGGGCGCCACTCCAGTTCCATTGAAAGCTGGAGTAAGCGGAGCCAGAGCAACCAGGGAGACTACGACAGGGGCATTGGAGCGTCAGGCATCTTGCCGCTCTGTGAAGAGACGGTGAATTGGTTTGCAATTGACGTTCGGGAATGACGACTATATCAAGCATCTTTAAGCATCTTGGCGACAGACGCGCGCAACCGGCACTGTGACGCGTTCCCCGTAACGCGCAATCACGTGCATGGACAGCAGCCCACACGGTCAAGACCCAACAGTAAGCCGCGTTAGGTATTGAGCTTTGTGTGTCTATATCTTCCCGGCCTCCTCGACTCGGCCGGGACTTTCATGACTGTGGCCACGAGTGCAGCTATGAGAATACCGGTCACGCCCAATGCAAGCATTATGTCCTGCCACTCAAGGAATGCTTTCCTCCTCCCCTGGATCATTTTCTCAAGCTCATCCTGGAACCTTTGCGACATCTTTGATCGCGAAAACTCGTTTTCCACTCTTTCCTTGCCCCTTTGTCCCATGGTCTGCATGCCCGCTGCATTTCCGTTATCGATGACCCGTCTCATCACATCCGTCCAAGCACTAACATCCTCAATGTCCCTCAACCAGCCGGTTTTGCCGTCAAGAACCGTCTCGAGCGGACCGCCGGTATTGGCTGCCAGAACTGGCACTCCATGTTGCATAGCTTCGACAGGAACGATACCAAAATGCTCATTTGCAGGCGTGTAGATCAATAGCTTCGCACTCCGAAGCAGGGTCGATTTGAAAGGACCAGGAACAGAGAGAAGGAAAAGGACCTCGATGTTAGTGGGGATGGCCAACGCAGTCGGCACAGTCTTTGATGTAGCATAGGAAAGGCCGAGAGAGTCTGCTAGGGACTCGAGCTCTTTGTGATACTGGACATTCTCAGATATTCTGGCGTCGTACCCTCCTGTAGCAGGCTGCGTTAGCATTTTCCCTTCTCTGCGAGACAGCATCACCTACCAGCAATCACAAGCCGAACACACTTTCGCTGCTCCAGGCTCAGCCCTTGGAATGCCTTGATAGCCAGTCCAACATCCTTCTTCCTCTCAAACCGATTGATGCTCAACAGCACTTTCTTTCCTTCCCACAGCGGCTTCTCACCTTTCCCATCGCCACCCTCTGCTTCGGTATCCACACACGGGTAGATTACCCTTAACTCCCCAAGTCTGTCCCTCCCGAATACACTTTCGACCACCCCCTTCGTAAACCCTGAATTGACAACAACTCGATCACTCCCACCCATGCTCCACCCTTCAAACCAATCAAACGGCCACCTGTACAGCCGCTTGATTATACCCACCGCACCCCTCTCATCTCTTCTTGCCAGCAGTTGATCCGGGAAATGGCAGTAGAAAAGCAGCCTCTGATTCTGAGGCCACAGCCATCGTAGCAAGGGCACACAAGCGCTCAATTGATCGACGATGAAGACATCAGGCTTTGAACGCGCCAATTCGTTCGTAAAAAAACATATTGAGAGTACGAGGTGGATTTGCCGTAGCGTCGCGAGCAGGATATGAAATCGGTTTAGAACGGTAGGGGGGAAGATGGTGTGACCGCGAACTCGGACGTCGAGAGTACCTAGGCGCCGGTCAGTATGCCAATTGCCGTCATCTGCAACTGTCTCGCATTATTTGGAGAAAGCACAGATCGGACACACCATCTCGTGCCTCCTCAAAGCAATGCTTTGGGTCACGGTGTGACGTGAAGATCGTTACTTTATGCCCGAGATTTTGTAGTCCGACGGCGACATCGACGATGAGACGCTCAGCGCCGCCAATGCCGAGGTCGGGATGGATGAAAATGATATTTCGTTTCATGCCTGAATTCGGGTGCAAAGACGACATTGTAGACGTGGCCGTCCTCTCCAAGGAACTGGTTTTCGATAGAGGAATGAACCACAGGTAGAGCGAACAATTCAAGTGATGGACAACAACCTTTTCTTAGTCGGAGTGCTGAATGAGTTTGAGGAGTTGGGCGCCCACCACTCACGTAGAAGACCCTCTCCTTTATCATGTGTGGGAAAGCTGTTGGAGTGATACCGGACCGTCGAAAGAGGAGACGCCCAACTTAACTCACGGGCTTCGTCTAACGTTACAGCAGCACGTTGATTGATATTCACTTTCATCCCTTCTTCAAGACTCTACCATTAAGTTTGAAGCCCTGAAGAATTCTGGATCATGATGTATGCGTCTATGTCCGTATCACGATCGTACCATCTATATGATGCAGGGCCTTAGACAATAGCGCTTGCGAACAGGGAGCAACGCTGAAAGAGGAAGAACAATCAATGTCGCCGTTGGGATATTCGCTAAAGTCACGGAGCCTCCGGAGAACGCCATGCCATGCTGATCTCCAAAGACACCGAATGCATGCATCGTACACTCATGACTGTTCAAGTTAGATACTCACCTCTCCAGCATCGTCTTCAATACCTCCTTCCGGTGGGCCCTGCTTTCCTGCCCCCAGCCGAAAAGCCATGCCCTCTCCTTCGCCCCGCTCCACGTAGGCTTCTTGATTGATATCGCGAAGAATGCGCTGAAAATGCATTCTCAATGTCCTCAACCCTCTGAGATATCCTCGATCAATGTCGTCAGGATGCCGTGGTGGACAAGGAGCATCTGTTGGGATCTCGTCCTCACCAGTCACGCAATTGGCGAAGTCAACAATCTTTAGTTCGATCGGCGGTGGCCATTTCTTCTCATCCTTTGGCTTTCCAGCTCTTGTGTTCTCCTCCTTCGATTTCTGTGCTTCTTCGATCGCTTTCTGCGATTTGTGTGGCTCAGCATCGTACAGCATCAACAAGCTGCTGGCGTAAAATCGATATCCAGGAAGGCGACGAACCATACTTTCCAACTTCGAGATCTTGTCAAGAATCGTTGGAATATGCCTTGAGACACTTGAGTAGCTGATTCCATCATAGAGAAACCTCGTGAGCGCATCTCTGAACTCTCTCCCAGCTTTTAAGTCGCGACCAAAATATTTGTCTTCGTAGGCAGGCTCCTGCTTCTTGACGTTGTAGGTCTGCATTCCGCAAACACGCACCCCAAGCTGTTGTGAAGTGGTCGTCTTGCATTTGCGTCGCTGAGACTCCTTCTTCTTCTTGTTTGCATCGATGCCATACTGACGTGTCCCCATTTTCAGATCAAGCACGCATGGGCGACCCATACCTGCAGTGAGGTCTTCAAGGAGCAAGAAGAACACCACGCGCTGATCGGCGTTCTGGGTTTGCGCCTCCTTTGGATTGAGAGGCAAGTGCTCCGTGTCGAGAGTGGGTGAGTTGATTCTTGGCTCGACATTGTTCTCCTTGAAAGCTTCAGGGGACTTGTTGCTCTGCCGGTTCATTGCATCTGCAGGAGTCATAAGGATCTTCTGATCTGGCAGCGCTGCGCTTGATGGCATAGACAATGAAGCGGATGGATATGGTTTGTGGCCTTCCATACTGAACACCTCGTCTTCTCCATCACCGCCATAACCATCGCCTTCAAAGTATTCCAGATCACCGGTTTCATTCCCACTAACAGAATTTCTACGTCTCCGTAGACCCATGCCAGAGTGGCGCCGCCGAAGTCGCCCGCTGGGACTAGCGGCCGAGCATCGAGAACTTGTACTTGCTGTGGTCTTCACCTTTTCAATGCCCCTTGAAAGATCTTCAAATTTGGATGCAGAAGTCGAGTACGCATCCGCCATTGAGCTCTCTCCATTGGATAAGAGCAGCCTTCCTTTAGTCGGAGAGGTGTTATGCGTGTCATCCGGGGCAAGAGTTCGCCATTGATCTGCAGGTATGCTAGCGTTTCGACGGTGACTGTCATATTCAATTTCTGAAAGACGCGTCTTCTTGAGACTTGGCGTTCTTAGGCGAGGAAGAGTGCTGTGACCTTTGGCGTGCTTTTTGTGATGATGAATAATTGGAGGTCCGAAGACCTCCCTCAGCACTTGCTCTCGAAGTTTACTGTTGACTGTCGTGGTGCCCCAGCTCGCGGAGTGCTCGGACAAATGTGGATGGTATAGTAACCGACCATTGATACCCGTGTCGTTAGCTACATCGCTGGTTGTGCATGTATCGCGCGGAACAGAGGACAAAGTGCCTCTCGTATGAGCATGATGGGGATCAGCGCTCCGCGGCCTCTCAGGAGATCCGAAGAGACTGAAAGGAACGATATGGCGATTCTGATCTAAAATAACGCGAGGCACTTCACCAACTTGCTGTGACTGGCTGACAATTCTGGGTGTTTCAGCCATCTCTGCGGGCAATAAATGCGAATGTGACTGATCGTGCGCAGGCTCCATGGACCCATTTGAATGCATCATTTCAGGAAATACTTGACTTTGGCCCTTCTCGATCTCCTTGCTCGCGCTACTTGTGGCCTGCTTGAATGGCTTAGGACCCTTGGAGAATGTTACATTCAAGACCCCAATATACCTGCGAATTATTTCCCGCTGTTAGCAGCCTTCAACAAAACATATGGGTAATGCATTTGAGTGCAGTCTTCGAACAAAATTAAAGGTTAGCAACCAACCTTGGCAGAAATCGAAGCATGTCCGGATGTCTTTGCTCGATACGTTCATAGAATTCGTTCTCTCGATTGTTCAATTGCTTGCACACAGCACGTCGAGAAAACCGGAACATAGTCGAATGGCCACCAACCTGGTGGCTATATGGCTCGAGCACCACGGCACCTTTCGGACCCGCAGTTGTCAGAGTCCGTTTCCTTCTCTGCAAAAGACTTTTTGGAACAGGGGTGGATGTCGGAGTCACTTCGCCTTCTGCTTGACTAACATCGCTGAGCTCCTCGCCTGAGCTGATCTCAGACTCAGAGGCACTAGAAACACTATCAATTGCTGTCCCACTCGCGGCTCCCGGCGGTTTGCGCTCGACATCCTCCTCACTGACTTCTTCAGCTGGCCGGTAGTCCCCATGAAACACGCTCTTCTCGTGTTTAGATTTTACGGATATATCGATATGCTCAGGCGGGGCTGTGTCACTAAGCGTCCTCTTCAGCTCTGTTCTTGGCGCAGGAGTGGCCGATACTGGCAAATCCGGAAATGGCTCCGCTTTCTTTCCCTCATCAGGTGAAGTAAAATGTTCAATATCTTCGTCCGACGGCCCGGGATGAGGAAAGTAGACTGCAGAAGATATATGCTCTTCGTCCTCGTCCTCACGATCTTCGGCGTCCTCCGCTTGAATGTCTTCTGTGCCTGTGGGCTGCTCTGGCTTTTCGACATCGACCACCAATGGCAGCGAATAAGAAAGAGTGGCGGCACGATCGGCCATGGGGGCAAGGTTATGATGCTTGCGAATATCTTCAAGAAGCTTAGCTGGTATTACTGGTCTTTTGTCACTCATTGAATGCTTCATTTCATCGCGTTTCCTAAAATATGGATCGTGTTCTGTCTTCGTTGGTGACACCGGCGTCGAAGGCGAGCTGGTTGAAGTATCTGACAATGCTGCTGAAATATTCGGTTCAGCGTAGATCGGGAGATCACCAAAGTGCACGCTGAGTGGTCGATCTGAAACCTCGGCGCTGGTCTTGCCACGGGATGGGTCTTCCAGTAACGAGAGGGAGGGCCTGGAAAGCGCAGATTGAGATCGCAGCTGTGGGATTTCAGAATCAACCAGTGGTAAGATAGTTTCTCCGCCTTTATCAAGCCTGGCTTTAGCAATCCTGGACTGGCCATCACGTTTTTTCGATTCAGGAGGCGCAGTCTCTTTGAATATTCCCATCAGATGACTGGACTTTCGAGTTCGAACGTTCTTTGCCGGCTCACGATTTGGTAGAGTAGCTTCAATACTCTTCTCGACATGGGTCCGACCACGGCTGGAACTCCTGTCCTTGCTACCTGTCTGTCGGAATGTCTCCCTCATCGCAGATCCTCGGTCCGACCGTGTTTGGCTTTTTTCGGGAATACGCCCAGACTTCTCTCCCCCAACATCTCCCACGTCGCTCATTTTCGCTGCACCAATGGAAGCACTTGGATGCTCCGCCATAGGCAGACGATTTTGGTCTGTGTCTTGGACTTGCGGTATCTGCTTTCCGGACTGACCCTCCGAAGTCACTCTGTGGACTGTGTGTATGGTTCCTCTTGATTTCTCTACCAGCTTAGTGCTCGCTGTGGAAGGATTGGGGAGGGTTGTCTGCCCAACATTCTTCACAGTCGGTGGAGATCTCAGCTTTCTGGGTGAGAACAGGGTTTTGAGAGATATGGGCGATTGTGGCGGTGAGATGGGGACAGCAACCTCCATGGCTGCGTTTAGATCTTGAGGAAGGTTTGCGACATCGTCCGCTCCTTCTGCGGCGAGCAGTCGGGGCGTCTGATCGTTGCCATCCGAAGGCAGGTAATGTGTGGCAAAGATACTTTCTCTTTCTGACAACAACGGGCTGTTCTCGCCGAAGGTGGCTGCTCGTCTCACATAGTGGGGTGGGGTATCAGTAGTCTCTGGTGTCTTATCGAAGGGAGAATTTGCTTGAAGGGTTATCGGGTTTGTGCAAGCCTGGGAGGACAGTGAGGAAGAATTATGGTCATGGTGGGCGTTGAGACATTTAAATGTTGTCGAGGTATGTTTTTTCGAAACGTTAAGGGGATCTGACATGGATAGTACATTGGTCAATGAATTGCTGGAATTGAGGGGCGTGGGCGAGCCTCGGGCGCGGTTGGTGGAATATCGTCAGCGGCGGAAGCGGAGGAGGAGTTTGATGCGTTTGCCCTGCCCTGCCCTTTTTCCGCGTGTCACCAACGCCAATTCGAACCACCGACTGCACCCTGTGCCTGAGACTAAGGTGGACCGACTAATTGCAATGGACCACATCTCCCTCGTCCAAGCAATCTATCCCCATCCGAATTCGATGGGGGCTTCGGCCCCAGTTCCCGCGGGAGAGATCTTAATCACGTGATATCTTCAGATGGTGCCGACTTCAGCTGGCTTTGCCCCTGGATAAAATGACACAATGCCATTCGTCCTAGTTAAGCCTTACAGCAACGACGTCAAGAACCCTTCATCAAGCAGACTAAAATCGGCTCGAGCGTCCTGGATGTAGGCTTGCTGTTGGGGGGCCGGCTCTGCTCACCAAGGAAGAGCGGATCAGGCCATATCACTATCCGCATACACACTACCAAGCCGTAGGTCCACTTCGCGAGCAGGGAGCATCGTACGAGCGTTGTGTCAGAGCCAAGATATCAGCAATCACTATCAACAACATGGCTCCCACACCATAGCACAGGATGTTCACGGGATCAGGGTGAGCACCCTGCATTGATTCTTTCTGCCATGGCGATCAACCAGTCCCAGGGACGTCACTGTTGGACAAGCTTGTAAGAGCTCTGAAGAATGCCGCGGCGCCTCTGCGTGCCTTTGATACTGGAGGGTTGAAAATAGAGACTCAGAAAGACATGATCAGGCCACGAAGCACGACCCTGGATAAATTTGTTTCCCTGTTCGCCTAACTTAGCAATGCTAGACGAACACTGCAGGAACTTTTCTCAGCAGTTGTGATCGCAATTGACAAGCATCCGCCCAATGCCGCAATTGTATCCTTTCTCCTCGACGCGGATGTGAAGTTTTTGTTAATTGACTTTGTCCCGCTTCGTTTGGACGCTTGGATTCGCTAATTGTTTCGATATAAACAGGCTTAGCTGCACCAAATTCTTGATGAAGACGCGATTGAAATAGATGCTGCGTGTGTTCCGTCTCTCTGTATTCGTGGAATCCTTGCGGAGCAGTGATTATTAAAGGGAACTATCCTTGAAGCGGCTGCAGCATATTGAGCACACGTCTACGGGCACGTCCCTCGCGTGTCACTCATCGTCAGGTACACAAATCCTCAAGAGGTCGCCATGAAATTCCCGCACAAGCTCCCTCATCCCTTTCTATCTCCGAATCCTTGTCTTGGGCATTGGCTCAAAAGCGTCTTCATCGTCATCATCTTCAACATCGTCATTGATGCTCTGGCTTCTTCTCCCGCCCCTTCCAAGCACACTCGCCTGCGAAGCGGAAAAGTTGATCTTTGCCTGCTTGCTGTTGGCAGCTGCTGACCTCGGAGGTGGCTTCTTGATCGGGGATGCAGCTTTTCTGCCTCGAGCACTTGAAGCTGCTGTCTTCCGCCCTCTCATCGGTTTGTCCTTGAAGAACATCGCCTGCGAATCTTCTTCGTCGTCCTCATCAGCCCCGGTGATGACCGAACCACTGTCCTGGTCTTCGTCCTCATCAATCACCTTCCTTTTACCTCTAGCGGGTGCAGCAGTCTTGCCAGCTGACGGAGCAATTTTCCTAGTGGAGGTTGTGGTTCCTGCCCGGGCCCCCCTACCTCTGCCCCTTCCTCTACCGCGCGTAGTTACCGGCTTGGGTGTTGCATCCTCCTCTTCATCCTCTTCTTCAGCACCATTGACTCCATCTTCCTCATCTGATCGCAATAATGCACCAGGCTGATCTTCCCATGCTCCATCAAACTCGCTATCCCAGCTATCTGGTTTAGGCTTGAATCTATTCGCCGCGTCTTTGGTTCTCTTGATCTGACCTTTCGCAAACATCTCCTCGAGCTGGCTGCGGTATTTCTCCATGGCTTCTGCCAGATGTCCCTCCTCGGCTTCGTCTTCGTCGGGGTCCTCGTGATCAAGATCCAGAAGATGTTTGATCTGATTTGCGAGGGATTCATTTACAAACATTTCCATGGCATGCTTGTCATCTTTGTCGATGTACTGACTAACAGCGTCACCAAAATAGTTTTGTGGGAGGATCGTGAGCGCCTGAGCGGCCAAGAATTCTCGGACCAGTTTCTCAACTGCAACAGTATCAAGCCCTTGCAAATGCGACATGACTGCTTCCTCAGCAACGTCGTCTCGATTTCGCCGTGTTGTGGTATTCTTCTTCTTCCGGTGGAATTGTACAACGTCATTGATGTTTGCAACATTACCAACAAAGCGATTAGAAAAGCGTTGAGGATTTTCACAATCGAAGCTGCCTCCATCAGGAGCCGATATCTCGACGCGCAGCCTAATGAGAGGTAGCGGAGCCTCAGTGACCTCCTCTTCGCCGTCATGACTCCCTTCTTGCGCCTCATGCCACTCCGCCTTCGCCTGCGCTATGAGCTCTTCGACAACCTTCATCAGGAAACGCGTCAGCTCCGTGCGGTTGTTGGCCTTCCGAGCAAATTTCTGTGCTTCTTTTTCCTCGCTGAGCACGATCTCTTTCATCACGAATGGCCTTACTGTCTTGAGGCGGATATTCTCGGTGGTAAATTCTCGCCCGGTCACGCTTACAACAGCAACCTGTTTGGGAACAGCTTCGCCAAGGGCAAGCGAGGTGGCTACCGAAGACCCTGGTTGCATGACCTTGAAGTTGGTCTCTGGGTTGGTTTGTGGATCAATGATGCACTCGTGCTCATGGCCCCAGATGACCAGGTCGAGGAAATCCGGAAGGAAGTTCTCCGGAAGGTAGCTTGTTTCTGTGTAAGCATGATGATTCTGGTGAACGCTCATGATATTGAACCAATCATCCTTTTGGATATTAGGCTGAAAAAACTTGACTTTGCCATCTCTGAAGGTGCGAAAAAGACGCTCATCTCTTACGTTGCTCATCCCGTACAGCGCGAGTTTTGTGTGGCCTTTCTGTAAAAGCACTGGTTTGATCTGGATGTTATCGGACTCTGGCGTCCGACCGTAATAGTTGAGTAGGCCAGACATTTGTAGCAGATCCAAAGCCGCCAAGTGACCCTCACCAGATGGGTCATCATGATTGCCGTGGATGGAGAAGACAGGAATAGCAACATTGATGTCCATGTCTTCATAGTTGACGTGATTGAACGCGCCTTGAAAATTCTCGCTAGCATCACTGAGCATCTCCAGTTCGCAGGGTCTGTCTCCATAACAGTTCATGCGTAGGGATCTCATGACTTGGTACATGGACTTCCTTGACGGCTTGTTCTCGTGAAAGAGGTCGCCCGCAAGAAGAACCATATCAACATCTCGTTCTTTCGCCAGGCACATAACCTCGTGAAAGCTTCGCCAGCTGTCGTCGCCTCGGACCGGGTCGCGCTCATTGTAACCGACATGGTTGTCAGTGGCGACCAGGATGCGAATGGTGTCAGCGGCCGGCATTGTGGATACGGACGCAAGTTGGAAAAACGTGGACGGATCAGCGATGTGTCTATGGAAATGAAAGTGAAACGAATTTAACAATATTCATTCGCAAGGCACTACTCTGTTGCCTGGCCTAGCTGGTAAGAGCGCGACACGTCAAGAACCGTGTCTCATCATCATCATCAGTGAAGACCGCCTTGGTGAGACGCAATGCTAAGCCAGTCAGCAATTGCTCGAGGGTCCGGCCCACTGCGCAGACCGCACAATTTCTGTTGTGACTTCGATGTGTAGTGGAGGTTGAACGCGGAGGTGTTCTTTATCTACAGCCGAATCAAAGGATAATATATACTAGTCCTGCGACTATAAGTAACTACTAGCTACTTAGCGTGAAGCACAGCATCTTGACGAACCCATGCTTCCCCTGAGAAAGCCCTTCGTCACAAATCTTGCAAACCGAAGGCCACGACATTCATCACTACTCGACTGATCCATTCAGAGGCTCAGTCTATCCTGACTCCTCCACAGCCAACAAAAGCTTTATATGCAATCGCAGCCTACTGAAGTTCAAAACAACGAACCAGTAGACATTCCTGCCTCCCGATCCATCTCTTCCGCGCAGCATGGACTTCGCAATGACTTCGAGCCGTCCCCAAGTCTCCCTCTCCAACGGGGAGCCGGCGAGGACTCTGGGCAGCAAGATGGTGATACCGGCGCGCTGTTCGTCTCTTCTGGCGGCTCCGGCCGTGGTCGGAAGCCCAATATCCGGCGGTTGAAAAGCAACGACAGATCCTCTCATGGAGGCTCGCCAGTAAACCGCATCGAAGAATACGAAAGATCTCATTTGTTGTCTCCTAGAAAAGATGATGGTGTCTCTTTTCAGGTCATACCCTCTGTCAAAGGTGTCAGACGTTCAATCTCCGTTGAGCAGTTTCCAAGTGGTAAGTCATTTGTGGCACGACAAGGCATTATGCTTACGGTCTACAGAGGTCATTACTCATATTCTCTCGCATCTGCCGCCATCGACGCTGTCTGCGATGAGCTTGGTCTCGACGCGCTTCCACAACATGGTAACAACACCTCATGCTTGGAGAATAGCATTTTCTCGCTTCTTCCCATGCCAAGATGCCATCAAGGATGCCACCGGTAGCTTGAGGCTCGAAGCTTCTGGTCAGCAGATCCTTCGGTCTGAACGACGCTCGTTCTCGCGTCTGAGTGCTTTGGCATCATGGAGAAGCGAGTACATCTTGCGGACACGCCTACTTCGCTCGCTCGGTCGTGGGAAACCTGCTCAATTCCAACCCATTAGCCGGGCTGGCTCATCGCGGTATAGTGGCGGAGGACAGGCTGCAGCTGTCGTTACTTATAGCTCAAATCTTGTCTATCCTGTCAGCCACATTCATGCTACGTTTGGGTCTGGATTGAACAAGAAAATCCCCTTTTTCATGCATGGAGCAAGCGAATATGGCGTCGTCACAGTTAGTGATCCAAGCGCTGCGAAAGTTACAGATACCTGGGGAGGTAATACTGACTACTCAGCTTTTCGCTACTTTGAGGACAGCGCCTTTGCTGGAGAAGCTATGTGGGGCCATGGCGCTGGTGATTTGGTTGGTGTCCCAAATCCTTTGGACTTGAGCCATGGCTATGGTAGGGTCTATGGAGAAGGTCTACCAGATGGTCGTGTCTTCTTCACACCGATTTCTGATCGTCGTGGTGTCTTTCTTACCCTCAACTCACCGGCCAACCACGATCTTGGCATCCCGGATGTGAACAAGTTCCGACGATCTGTCTGCACCACGTGGATTGTCAAATCCGAACGTGTCCTGAAAGCGACAAATGGTATCTTCGGGCTCCTGGCTGGATATTCTAATGGCATTCTGGCCGCATATTCAATTGGAGCCAACCCAGCTTACGACCGCCGGTTTGAAAATGGCGAGCCCACTGCCAAATGGGCCCTCAGTCCCGGTGTGCCGATCATTGCACTTCAGATTGACGAAAACATCTCATCACGAAGCCAAGGTCGGCGTCGGATTTGGGCGGTAGCACTAAATGCTCTTGGAGAAGTGTTCTACCTTACTGAAATTCCGTCTAGACCAGAAGCCAAGGGCAAGCTTAGTGACGATGAAGTTCATCAGATTGCTTGGCAAACAGGACGAAGCGTGCCGTGGACACTAATCGAGTCTACGAGGCGAATCTCCAAGCCAGATCCATTCAAAGAGTCTGCGGTTGATGGGAGCTATTCGCCTCGATCGTCATCTGATGTAGAGGGTCTCAGCAAGGACCAATTAAACGCAGAGACCAAAGAAATTGAGAAATTCTTGTCTTACAGGCCCAACCATTTTCAAAAGATATGTGAAGGGTGGGACATGCGTCGCAAGCTGATCATCGATTTCGCCAGTGGTGACCATTTCGGTGCAGGAGAATCAATCTTCGTTTTGACTTGTGGTTTCGACGAAAGTCGGCCGGCAGCGATACGTCGTTACGTGAGACACAGGATGAAGCTCTTGCAAAACCACGATCTTGAGCAGTATCCGACTTCTCAGCTTCGCCCCGCAAAACATTCCATATTCGGCAATGCAACGAACAACTTGAATTCGCCATCGCGCAGTACACCCAGGTCGCGCACATCGAGTCATGACAGTGAATTCGAATCCACCCTCCACACCGAGTGGCGTCTTTCAGACTTCACTCTTGGAGGTTTGAAAGGCGCACAGATCTCTGCAAGTGCAACAGACGATTCGCATTTCGCTGTGATTGCTGCCGGAGAAGATCCTCTTCTCGGTATGTCAGGAGGCTCGAACACGTCTTCGCCACTGGCATCGCCACTTGGACAGATGCCGCAGCCCAAAACAGCGTCCGAAATTCCTGGACAACGTGCTCGCTTCTTGACTGTTGGCACAGCCTCGGGCGTCGTCCTCCTCTGGAACATGCGGGCCACTTCGCCGCCAGACGTTGACATCATCAATTGTATTGTGCCACTGCGAACGATCTACACCGAATCTCCTCAGATCTCCTGTCTTGCACTGACATCGCTGTACCTCGTTCATGGCGGCAACGACGGTCTTGTGCAGGCTTGGGACCCTCTTGCTTCCAGCACCGAGCCAATCAGAACCCTGAATTCTCGCTTCTCGAGCCGTGCTCGTCGTCGATTGATCCAAGCCGAAGCATCTCTTCAGGGTGTGGGCAACAATTACTATGCCGCCGGTGCTGTTGTTCTTGATCCAGATCCGACAGTACTCCGCGGCATGGTCTCACTTGGGACACATCTGCGATACTGGTCGTATAGCTCTTGTGCAGCAGACCAGTATCAAAGAGGCAAGCGGAGGCTGAGGCGCCGGTCTGAGCGTGGAAGCAATGTTGCTACCAACGAACACCGCTTCACACACACCGGTCGAGGAGTCCTCAAGGACTATATTGCCAATGAAAAACAGGAGCTGGAGCGCGAAAAGGTAGCGAGATACAAAGAGTACGAGCGTATGAGCGGACGGTTCGGCACTGACTTGCTTGGTCCAGGAGCAAGTGAGGAAGAGATACTGGCGTACGCTACGATGTTAAGTGAAGAATCCTACACGAGTGATGAAGTCAAAAGAAGAGGTAGCGGCGAAAGTTCAAGAGCCCTGTCACCTGCCAGCAGTGACACGGTTCACGAAGGCGGCGTATCACTCACTGAAGAGGCACCAACTTCTCCGCACTCCGCATCTGCAGATGACAACGACAGTTTGGACCCGGATGTCGCAGAAGCAATCCGACTTAGCCTCATGGAGGAACAACAGAAGCAGTCTTCCCCCCAGGCCGCTGATATTTCCATTCGCTACAGCAAGAACGCCACATCACCGTCTCTTTCGTCACCTAACGCCGGTGCCAGTCACCGCCGCAGCCCGACTAGAATTGCAGAAGAAGGCGATCTCGACTTCGCGCTGCAGCTCAGCCTGGCCGAGGAGCAGAGTCGTCAAGGCGATGTTGCGGACTTGGAGGATGAGTTCCCGGCTCTGGCATCGCCGGCTACCCCTCCGTCCGCTAATGCTGCACGGGGGAAGGGTAAAGGGAAAGGGAGACAGTGAAGATTTGGTTGCATTTCAGAACTACTTTTCGGTTTGATGGACTTATTTCCTTGCGTTTGGTGTCAGCTACCATGAGCGGTAATGTGGAGGATTTCCTTTCGTCGTAGATAGGTATCCTTTCTCTGAGAATTGATTCTCTGCACCATTTAGGTCCAGCCCATTACTTCTTATCTCTCGAGTTCGATCTCCATCAATGCTGTAATGTACAAGTGACTCGTATCCACTGCCGCCTTACGGCAGCCCGACTCTCTCGGTTCCAGCAACGCCCTCTGAAGCTCTACTTATGCAATGTCCAAAATTTTCATGGAGCCTTCCCGCTCAGCTCATCTTCCATATCCCGTTCATGCATACCAGTACAGTCCCGGAATGCTCCAGTCAGCCTTTGCCATATATCCACAACTCCAGGGACGTGGCGCGATTCGCGTGCTTCCCACCAGCACTCCTGCCACCTGTTCTTGCTGCTGGTGCTCTTTGGACGAATGCGGCGAGATTTTCGCCAGCCCAAAGATCACAAGAAATACTCATTTCTACCCGGCCTGGTGGCAGGCACACACCTCAGCTCATCCTTCACCGCGCTGAAAAGCTTGAAGTTCGGCTTCATATCCTCGCCCACCTCACACACGCTTGCCATATTCCCGCATCGGTAACAATAGTTCGGCGCTGACCACACTGTCACCACATCTTTATTCTGGAAGTGGTATTTATATCCTTCGTTTACGAGCTGATGCGCCCTAGCGATCAATGATAGGTTATTGACATGGCAGAACTCGGTCGCGACCTTATCGCCGAAGAGCCAGCCTGCACCTCTGGGGCTGACGGCCCACGTCTCGACGTCCTCGGGGTCCGACCACACGAGATCGCAGAAGGCGCCTTCGTGGGGGATTTCCTGTGCGCGGGCCACGACGCGCACTTGGTCGAGTGTTCGTATTTCTGGGCTCAACCCGCCGTGGACGCAGAGGACTTTGCCGTCGACGATTGCGCCGAGGGTCATAAAGTCGAAGACCTGACAGCACGCTTTCCAGACGGATGTGTTGCCGTACTTTTGGACGCATTCCTCGTAAAAGCCGTAGACCTGGGTGATTTGGCGGGATTCGTGGTTGCCGCGGACAAGGGTGACGCGGTCGGGGTATTTGGCTTTAAGGCACAGGAGGAGGGTTAGGGTTTCGAGTGAGAAGTAGCCGCGGTCGACGTAGTCGCCTAGGAAGATGAAGTTGCCGTTTCGGGGACGGATCTCGGTGTCTACGTCTGGGTCTTCGATCTGGTCGAGGTCCGAGACCACGCTAGATGGAATTTCGTTGGCGTCGCTAATTTCGCTGCCGCCGTCCTCGCTGTCAGGGTGGTACGCGCCCACGAGTTTTAGCTTCTTCTTCAGTTTTGGGTTTGTGATTGTGGACGGAGGTTCTATATCTGCGGAGGTGATGATTTTTCTGGGTGTGATGGGTGTCTGAGGTGCTGATTCGTTGGGCATTCCGCCTGCGACGCGAAAGAGTTCGAGGAGGTCGTAGAATTGGCCATGTATATCGCCGCAAATTGTTACTGGGGTAGAGACTGGTTGTATATTCGATTCTGCAGTGAACATCAGCACAGGATGGCTATACAGAGGCCATGAACAGCTGACTGACCTTCCATCATAAACTCTTTCACTATCTCACAAAGCTGTTTCATATGATGCTCGGAAAGGTACTTGCAATTCTTTGCAGCGTCAAGCCATTCATCGGGGCCTGCAGACCGTTTCAGCCTCGCAGGGCCCGGTTGAGGCACCGAGGGAGCCATATTAAGTGGTAGAGCGGATCTTTGGGGGTGGAAGTTCCTGATAAGAGTGCTCACCGGGATCGGTGAAAGAAGTCTCCGAGCCGCTGACCAGATATAGCCGCTGGTAGCCGCTCCTAGCTCCAACCTTGAATAGCCGCGTTAATGTTGTGCTGATAGAGACAATGGTCAGGGTTACCGATATGATGGTGGTGGTGGTGATCGCGATCTCTGGTCCCACCCTTCGATACTCACTGACAAGGTCATGTGTTCAATGAAAGATTCAACCAGCTAGCTTGCAGGACTTTATCGCCCAACTACCATCCTGTTTGATCAGATCTGATGGCGTCCAACCGTAACGTCAACGGAGTCCTCGCTGTCCCTGCAACAGCGACAAGCAAGAGAGCGAACACGAGCACTTCGGCTTCAGACGTGACCCAAAGGCCCGGGGTTCGACGACTTAGACTCATCATACGACGCTTAGCTCCTGGACTAACTCAAGCGGAGTTTGAGGGAACCCTGGGCGATGAATGGCGGGTGGGAGCAGGGAAGGTAGACTGGTTCGCCTACAAGGATGGCAAGATTTCGAAAGAGTAAATGCTCTGAGAAAGACTCAAGACTTTTGCTGATCAGGTGTTAGCTCTGCAAAACCATCAAGGCCTGCGAGAGCATATGTCCGAGTGAAGGAGCAGGCTATGCTAGACACATTGTCTGCGGTGATCAAGCAATGTAACTTTCAAGACGCAAAGAACACCAGCAAAGACGCGTGTCTACTAGGTCCACCATCACTGGAGTTTGCACCGTACGGAAGGGTTCCAGGCAGTCGCGTTCGCAAGGATGGCCGGCAAGGAACCATCGACCAAGATCCTGAATTCATTGACTTTTTGCAAAGCCTAACAGTGCCAGTGACAAGATCCAATGCTAATGGCGAAGGTGCTGAAGGCACAGATACAAAGCCAGCAAAGGTTACCACTACTCCTCTGGTGGAATATCTAAAAGAGAAGAAAGCGAATAAGAGCAAAGAAGGTGCCGCTTCGAAACCCGCCAAAGCTCAGGGTAAAACAGAAGCCAAAGAAGCCAAGGCTGAGAAGACTGATGCCAAGAAAGTGTCTGTGGTCAAGAAGGAAGCACAACGTTCGCCTGAGAAGGGTAAGGTGGAGAAGGCTACTCAAGACGCCGTCAAAGCTGTCAACAAGTCTGTGGCTGCGCTAAGGGGCAAAAGTGAACCTTCAGAACCCTCCTCCTCCACAACTAAAACTCCAGCAGCCACCGTCACACCTGTCAAACGTGAACGTGAAAGGGGTTCTGCAAGCGCTGCTGCGAAAATCCTCCAAAGAGACCTGGGTCTCACTCTTGCTAGAGGTGACAGGAGGACTTCCCGTGCCGCGACTCAATCAGAACGTAAGGCAGTGCCAGAGTCAACTCCAAACCAATCACCAGACAAGGCCCCAGAATCCACGACATCTACTGCGCCGGCTCAGCCAAATACATCCTCGCCGAGTGTTCCTATTGCTCCTCCAACTGGACCTCGGATCAGCAAAACCCCTGTGCAGACATCACAGCCAGTCATCAGATCTGTCTCCGTGCCATCCGCGCGACCTTCTCGACCGCCACCGAGTCCAAGTCCTAGCGCAAAGTCTGCATTCCTCAAGCACGCCAATTTCTCCCAGGGCGTCACTGAAGAGCTTTTGCATACCGCGTTTTCAACATTCGGCGCAATGACTCTTTGCGAGATTGACCGGAAGAAAGGCTTCGGGTATGTTGATTTTGAAGATGCAGAAAGCCTCAAGAAAGCTATGTTTGCCAGTCCCGTCAAGGTTGGAGACAAAGGAGGCCAGGTGTTGGTGCTGGAAAACAAAAAAACGAAATCGAGACCTCAGACCACTATTCCACAATCAGCTCCGCCCGAGGGTAAACCTCCTGTAAAATCACAACCTCCGCCGGGTGTGTCAAATAAGCCCGAAAGTGCGGGAAAAGCTTCTGCACCGTCCACAATAACAGCGGCACCCATTGCTCCGCGTGGGGCTCATGTTCCATTTCGAGGTGGAGCCCAGCACCATGGACCTCGAGGTGGTTACGTTGGTCCACCACGCGGAGGGTTCAATCGCGCAGGCAGAGGCGGAAGGGCGAACTTCAGAGGAAGAGGTACATTCGACAGCAATCGAGGTGTTGTTCATGCAAATGGCAAGAATACAGGCAGCACTGAGGCAGCAGCACCTATTGGCTGCTCCAACCTCAATGACGGATGCGAACACGGATGAACCTGCAGGATGAAGAACAATTCAGCGCAAGACGTTCTGCGTTTTCGGCTTCGGTGGCGCATGTCACTCTCAAATCTTGCGGACTATCGCCGCACAACCATTAGACGTACATTACTGGACAAGGGTATTGCTACTTTTGGCATATTCCAAATGCGGAACCATTCTTCTAGCTAGCCTTGGTGAGCACATCATCGAGCACATCACTTGGTTGGGGACGGAAAAGACAAGCAAGCTTCCATGAATGGTGCCTCGTCGCGCTCCGCTCATGCTCCCATCCCATCCTTCTGCTCCGCGCTGTCTACCTCCTTCACCCAGTTGACCCTCTGCCGCCCATACAACTCTGCAACTGGCGTGTGCTTTTCGATTAAATCCTGGTCGTCCAATACTCCAGCTTTGATGATCTTCATGCCAGTAAAGCTTTCTCCATCTCTCCACAACGTTGTGCCGCAATCACCACAAAAATACGACGTGATCTCTTTGCCACTATCCGCCGTCTTGGATATCTGTTTGGGAGTGCCGGAGACAAGGGTGAAGTTTTGCTCTGGGACGATGTGGTTGTTGGAGTAATTGCCTCCGCTAATCTTACGGCAATCAGCACAGTGGCAGAGACACTGCAATGCTATTAGTTACAGTACAAAGATTGCTGTTGTTGATGGAAATGGCGGGAGGGTTCAGACCTTCGACGATGGCTCGCCACTGTATTCAATCTTGACTTCACCGCAAAAGCAGCTTCCTGTAGGCATCTTCGGGTTTGGCAGGTAATTTCCTCTTGCCAGAACCATCAATAGATTGAATTGTGCAGAAGCAGAATAAGTAACTCCATTGCACCATGGGGAGCATGCGGGGACAGAGCTCCAGGGCGCGTCATGATCGACAATGCATTGCAGCGTCATGGCCGACGAAGAGGTCGCGAACTTATTCTCCCTTGTATCAGAGCAACTGAAAATGGAATGATCGAGAAATCAGTACATAAGGTTTGTTGGCTCATTCTCATCAATTCCAGATCGTTGCTTTCATATAAACCCTCCAAATGTGCCGGCTGTCGCCCTCTTGGTTGTACTGACAGGGAACTTGCTGCCATCGCCTTTTCTCCCATTTGTGCCGATCAGCTATTCTTCTCTGAGCGAAAAAGTAATTGCGACAACATTCCCCGCGCGAGAAGAATATCCTCCGAATCATCTTGCTCTACAGGGGCCTGTTCCAATCGGGGCAGCGGCAGTCGTTTGACCATGTGGAACCGTCCTCCGGCCCCCCATTGACACTCCCCTCTTACCATTGACACTTCTTTGGACCTTCAGGACTCACCAGGGCATGTCAAATCTCGCTGTTCACATACAGGGAGGAGCGCCTCCATCGTGGACAGCGTATCTCTCAACTCACGTCCCTTACCTGCTCCCCCTGCTCCTCCCAATCGCATATGTAGTCTACCAGCTCTTTGTCTCCCCCCTTGCTTCTATACCGGGTCCGCGACCGGCACGGCTTTCCCGGGTATGGATCCTCCAGCAGTCTCGCAGCGGTGATCTTCACCGCACCATGATAGAGCTCCATGCACGCCACGGAAAGCTCGTCCGTACTGGACCAAATGAGGTTAGTGTGTCAGACGTCACCTCGATCAAGAGGATCTATAGCCCTGGCACCAAGTTCCGGAAGAGCGACTGGTATAGCGCATGGCAGGGCAAGAGAACGTTTGACCTGTTTCCAGAGAGAGATGAAGGCGTCCACGGCAAGCAAAGGAGGCTAGTCAGTGGGATTTATGCCATGGGCAGTATCAGTAGGTATCAAGGCAGAGTGAATGAGGCCATCGACGCATTCGTGAAGGAGATCGAGAAAAGGGTCGATACCGTGATGGATTTGGGGAACTGGTTGCAGCTATTCGCGTTCGGCACGTCAAACACGAAATGTGCTCACCCACGTAAAAATTGACATCTGGATAGATGTTGTTGGCGGTCTAACATTCTCGAAGCGATTCGGCTTTCTGGAAGCCGGGAAGGATGATGGATCGTTCCAAAATATCGAAGGGGCATTGTTCTCTGCATCCTGGGTGGGCCAGATGCCTTGGATCTACCGGTTGAACGATTTCCTGACTCCTGTTTTGGGAAACCAATTGGGCATTGCAGCCAGACACGGTACGATCCGGAACTTTGCAGCAGACCAAGTCGAGCAGCGAAAAGGCAAGACAGGTGGATGTGATCTTCTTGCCGATCTAGAAAAAGTGCACGAGCAAAAACCTGACGAGATGGATGACAATGCCGTCCTCTCGATGGCTACATCGAACATCTTTGCGGGTTCAGACACCACAGCCATATCTCTGCGCTCCATCATCTACTACCTGCTGAAGAATCCAGACACAAAGCGGCGGCTTCTGGAGGAAATCGATGATCGGGCACGAGATGGCAATCTCTCAGACCCAGCCAAACTGGAAGAAGCAAATGAGATGCCATACCTCCAAGCATGCATGTACGAAGCTCTCCGCCTTCATCCCGCTGTTGGCATGAGTCTTCCACGTGTGGTTCCAGAGGCAGGTATAGAGATCGACGGCCACTACCTGCCCGCAGGCACCATCATCGGAGCGAATCCTTGGGTGGTCCATCGGGATCACACTATATTTGGCAATGATGTCGAAGCCTTTCGACCTGAGCGATGGCTCGAGGGGGACAGGTCTGATATGGACAGGTTTTTTTTCGCTTTCGGGAGCGGCGCAAGGTTGTGTCTCGGGAGGAATATCAGCTGGATGGAGATGAGCAAGCTGATACCGACGCTGTTCCGGAAGTTTGACCTGGAGCTTGCCGATCAGGAAGCGACTTGGAAGGAGACGTGCATGTAAGTCTGATATTCGTTGGCTGTTCATGGGTTCCCTGAGTCGCTGGGAATATTGCTAATCGTTCCACAGGTGGTTTGTTAAGCAAGAAGGTCTCCTCGTCAAGCTCCACTCTCGACAAAAAACATGAAAAGAGTCAGAGCATCATCAAACATCAATGACAGTGTTGCACAAATATTCAAGGCGTCGAAATACCACAAACTATCCTTCGAGCCACCACCCCAAAATCCTTGGCATCCCCTATCCAACCCGTCCCTATCCCTCCGAAACCCGGTGTTCACCCAACCCACCATTTATATCATAACCCAACACCCCAATCCCAATAACCTTTGGCACAGTGGCGCAGTGGTATAAAACCCGCTGCCTTACCACAAAATTCGACAGTCCCTCCCAAAAGTGTTCGATTCCTCTTCTCGACAACTGTTACGCTGGCACATACCCCCCGAAGCCAGATACCAGTCCTCCTCCTACCTTCCTTCCTTTGAATACGAATACGGAAAAATCCTCTTAAGAGGGTTTTCCCTGATCCTGACCTGTCTACATTTGTAGGCAGTTCAGGATAAAGGTTTTGCTTCCTTTTTGGTTTCTGGTTTTGGTTCTATTGTTTTTAGGTGTGAGGAAATGGGGAGAGAAAGGAGTGAATCTCTCGCCAGCCAGCAAACAATTTTCTTAGTCTTATCTTTGAAAGTGGGTGATGCAAACCTTTCTCCGCGACTGCAATCTCGATCTATAAGACGGGCTGGTGCTTTATCCAATCTTGAACACAACCGCAAAGCTATAAAATTCCAACCATCTTTTACTTTGCCGTCCACATGTTTTTCTACATTTATCATCCACACGCAAAACACTGTCACAAGGATTCCAGACAACAACATCAACAACAAGGGGGCTCAGACTTGTCCATGAGACACAGCTAGACTTGCTGCTTCTCCTGTACTACAGAATCCATTCTCGAAGCTTTCCAATAGCAACCAACTAGCTACAAGAAGCAAGAGGAGGAGGAGGTGCTCCAAGTTGGTACCATTGAACAAAATCGGATCCATCAATCCAAAACCCCAACCAGGAATGTTGAATGGGAAGGTCGAGGAATCGGAAAGTTCGCGGTTCTTCGATGCGTGTCTGTGATAAGTTGATTTGTCCGGTGACAGAAAAAGCGTTACTTTCGGTCGTGTTTGGGAGGTAACTGCTCTAGCTAGCTAGTTAGCTACTTTCTACCTAACTCGATGCATATTCTACTGGCTGAGGTTTTGGTGGGAGGGCAGCGTGGAATGCTACTGGTGTTATGCTCACTTGTCAAGCGTCTTACTCAAAAGGTTTCCGTGTCTGATTGTTTTTTTGATCTGGTCACAGTTTCTTTCCACATTTATAAATGTGGTTCGTTCTCGCTCCCAAATGCCTCGGGGCATGAGGCTCCAATCAATGCAGGGTATATAAGAGGCCGGAGGAAGATGCCTCTTTCCTCCTTCCCTCCTCGGACAAAGGTGTTGCCCTTGATCATGTCCTGAAAAATCGTACAGTACAGTCGCTTAAATCTGATCCATTTCACTCGGCTGCCTGGAGTTTGGCAATTTCCTCCTCAACTTCATACCCTTCCGTCTTCATATGGTTTAAGCCTAAATCATCGATTTCCTCCTCCGTCCTCTCATAATACTCCTTGACCATCTGTGCGTCATCCCCTTCGTCCGCCAGACTCTGCACATAAGAGTTCGCCAGCGGGTCCTCCAGGACGATGAAGAACTTGATCTCAGTCTTGATAGCTTGTCCCAGCTTGGCGAAGAAGTCATCCCATTTTTGCTTTGATTCCGCAGGCATTGAATCACCGGCAGCTAGACTGTCGCCACCATTGCGGCTCTCGACATCGAAGATTTGCCCGTGCAGCTGATCGCGGACTTGGGTAAGGAGACCCTCGACGGTTGTGAATCTGCCCCCTAGCGTGCCGGGCTGGACCTCGAGCCCCAGCTCGGGGCTCTTCAGGGCACAGGTTTCGGACTTGAGGATGTCTCGGGAGAGGTCTGCAACGTTTTCGACTTGAAGTGTTATTCTCTGGCCTTTGTCGGGTATCTCGCCGCCTGTCTTGACCTCACGAGTGGTGTAGCCGCAGTGGTCACAGACTGTGCTCATGACGATGACTTCTTTGAAATGGGGAATATTTACTTTCTTTACGTTGATTGTGCAGTCTTTGGAGCAGCCGGGACAGAGTGATGGGATTTCGTAGATTTCGCCGTCGACTATGTCAATGCCATCCATCGCGTCCGGCGCTTCGACCGTACCGTCGTCTTCGTCGGCTGCGAGCCCAATGAGAACGTTTTGTGCATGCGTGCGAGGATAGTCCGTGCGGATGTATTTTGCATCCTTGTCTGAAGGCGACGGTTCGATCAATGAATTGCCAGATGGATCGTCCAAGGAGACAGAGAAGGGAAAAGCGCATCCATTCATCATCTTTATCAGCTTCTGTATGACGCTGTCGAGAGCTTGGTAAAGCGAGAAGTTATCCTTCTTTCGTTGTGGCTGATCGGCTTCTAGCTCGACAAGAATCTTGCTTAATATTCCTTCAATATTTGTCAACTGGCCTCTGCCCGATGGCATCTCGAGGTCTAGATCTTCGATCTTGAACAAGGCAGAGTCATTCTTGACCACTTGCCGTTGGAAGTCTGCTTCGGAATCGAGTCTCAACGTGAATTTGGAGCCCCTTTCTTGGATCTCGCCAGCGGATTTGATCGTCGTGTTTTTATGGCCACAGTTTTCGCAGAAAAATGACTCGAGGAGGACTTCGCGGAAGAAGGGTATGTGAAGGATTTTGAGTTTTGTGATACCCTGGAGGCCGATCAGAGTTGGACACTGTTGGAGTGTCACAAAATCTTACGTCGCCATGGCAATTCATGCACAAGCTTTCAATCTCTGTTACGCCGTTGTCGCTTTCGCTATCCTCATCTACGGCCTGCACGGCACCATTCACGTTGTTGGCCGTGTTGGAGTATTCGGCGAGCCCTTGCTTGGGCAAGTTGGTGGCCATGAGTATGCCCACAGCAAGCTTCCAACAGACAGCTTCTGAATCAGCTTGTCCCACCCTGGGAGTGAGTGAATCGTAGGACAGCGATTGCAGCGTGGAGGATGGCGATTATGGATGATCTCCAAAAACTGTGCCCGCAGGTGACGCACCTAGCCGGCTGCTTGGATTCCGATCACGCTAAGCCCTACCAAGCCTTCACAACCCAAAAATCTTGAAGCCAGTCTCCCAGTGTATCTTGAAGTCAACTGCTGCGCAGATTGAATGCGAGGGCCACTGCATTGTGCCTGAATGCCCCGAAGATGATCCTATATGGTCAAGGCATCATCAAGTCCATCAGGCTGAGCGGTGGTGAGGCTCTAGTCCCTTCTTTGCTCTTCTTTAACAGTGACTGGAGACCGGCTCTCTCCTTGCGTACCTTTGCTCTTTTCTTGCTGCTTGTCTTCGCTGGAGCAATTGTTGGATCCGACGAGACCTGATGCTTCACATCGACGTTAGAGTTTGTGCTGCGGGAAACACTATTCTCTCTGTTTCTGCTGTCCAGTCTTTTCCATGAGGGGAGGGGGAAAGTGGTGCGATGGTGGCAAGCCTCGCAATAGTACACAACGGTTCGACGTTGATCATTCTTTAATGCCTGCGTTGCAAAGTCCTTGTCTCCTCTTACTATCGAGCAGTTCTGACCAGGAATGAAGACGTTTCCACAAGCTGTACAGAATGTCAGGCGCTGGTTGTCCGTCAAGGCGATGTTTCCAGGTCCATCCGCTAGCTCTAGTTCAATTGATTCACTCGCAAGATAGGAGGCCGTGGACGGACTGGTAGTGGCTATCGATTTGGCTGCATCCTGCAGGAACGTGGTTTTCAGGTGAGTTGGTCGAGTAGAGGGACTCATTGTTTGATGGTACTTGCTGGCCTTGATGTCAGAAAGCCACCCACCAACTACTTCGGGGGATGTTGTGTGGCAATTGAAGTGGTTGAAGATAAACCGTAGATCATCCGAAACCCCTGTCAGCCCGCTTTAAGGTACTGTTTATGTCGTACCTACGCAGTAACCACAACGGTAACTTCTTTACTGAGCAAGGAATTCACTTCTGATCAACAATATCATATCAATTCACATGACGCATATTCTTGCAAGCCTGGTCTCAATTGCTTGCCTGATGAATGGGCATTCGCACACTGAGCAAGGCTACTGGCAACACGCGCAATTTCACTTCCTTACCCATCAGAAGTCCCTTCAACTTGCTCTTCAGTCTTAGTGGTCTGAGACATCCTCCAGCTTGTCATCATGCCACATTGCCCACTCCAATCATTTGCTTGAGTAAACTTTGTTGCACGCTCACCACCATGTCAGAACTACTGCGTGATCGACCAAAGCTCAGGACTGCTGTTGAAGGATGTGTAAGTAGTTTGTCCCTCGAAAATCTTGTATTTGCCCTGTTTCAATGCTTTCCGAATGATACTAACCTTTCTGATCAGGGACATGGAACCCTACACTCGATCTATGCATCTGTGGAGGAGTCATGTCGGGTCAAAGGTTGGAACGGCGTGGATGTCCTGATTATTGGAGGTGATTTTCAGGTTCGTCTGAAGTGCAAAGCTCCGGTTCATCTAGGTCTCAGTCTGTGTTAGGCATGTCGAAACAAATTTGATCTCAATGTCACTGCTATGCCAGCAAAATACCGCAAGATGGCCGACTTTCATGAATATTACAGTGGAGCACGAAGAGCTCCTTACCTGACCATCTTCATTGGTGGGAATCATGAGGCCAGCAACCACTTATTCGAATTGTATTACGGGGGCTGGGTGGCTCCTAACATCTACTACATGGGTGCGGCTAATATCCTAAGGCTTGGGCCCCTTCGGATTGCCGGGCTTTCCGGCATCTGGAAAGGTTATGACTACCGGAAACCTCATTTCGAACGAGTGCCATACAATGAGGCTGATTCAGTGTCAATCTTCCACGTTCGCGAGTTAGACGTAAGAAAAATGCTGTCGGTTCGAACGCAGGTGGACGTTGGACTCTCGCACGACTGGCCGCAAGGAGTCGAGTGGAAGGGTGATTCTCGTTGGCTCTTTCGAAAGAAGGACGGCTTTGAGGTTGACGCGAACGACGGCAAACTTGGCTCTATCGCTGCGAAGCAATGCCTTGATCGGCTCCGTCCGAGTCATTGGTTCTCTGCTCATCTTCATATCAAATACGCAGCCCTTATACAGCACGGTGATTACGAATGGGTAAGGCCTCCAGGTGAATACCGCCCACGCCATGGCACTCCTCTGGTCGAGTCGTCGTCCTCACGCACTAACCCTCGGTTCAAAGATGAGACAGCGAGGAGTTTCTCAGACACCTTTACTAGTTCTTCACTTCAAGACGATCACCAAGGCCCACCGCCCCACACAACGGAAAGATCAACAGATGATGTTTCATCTTCTTTGAAAACAACGTATGACAATCACAGGGCTGATTCCACCCAGAAATCCCCAGAACAAGCTCAAGTGTCTGCTTGGCAGAATTTTCACGTGGACGCCACCAAAGCAGAATCTAAAGACACTGAGCTACGGCTTCGTGAACAGAGAGAACGAGCAGCAGAAGAAGAGCGTACTGGAACTCGAAGTACTCCTCAATATCTATTCGATGAAACCTGGAAGCAGGTTCAAGTAGATGGCGGTGTCGACCGAGGAATCGCAGCCGTTTCGAAGTCGATGAGATCGCCTGGAGAAGAAAACAAAATGGCAAATGTGGATGGCTGTATCGAATCAAAGCTGAAAAGGAGGAGATCAAAGTCTCCATATGACATGCTAAACGATGGCCGGACAACCCATCCACCAAAGCTCAAAAATGGTCTGTCTGGTCAAGTAGATGGACAAGTACCCGAACGAGCCATCGCTAGGACCGTTGCAACCAGAAACGCTGACGAAATTGAAATCGATTTGAGCGACAGTTCTTCCGAGGATGCCGGAGCCGAAAGAGAAGTCCCACTTGCGAATCCAAGTAAAGTACTTTCAGAGGATGCAGGGGATGATGCATTGTCCCAAGACCGTCGTCGAACCTCAAAAAAGAGAGCGAAATCCGAGGGTTTGATATCGGATGACAGCGACGAGGGAGGTGTAAAGCTGGATCCCACTTCACCGCCCTTTGTGCCAAAGGCCAGAGCCTCCTTTCAAACAGCCCTTGGTGACGACCAGATCACAGAAGAGGCAGCTTCCCAGTCAGAGAAATTTGAATCGGACGAGGAAAAGGTCTCCGACACGATGCGTGCGCAGCTAGCAGAACTCTCCAGCACCTTTGCCCCTGGCTCCAATCAGCAGTCAGTCTCTGCGCCATTACCGCTCCCAGAAGGCATTGCAAACACAACAACTCAGTTTCTCGCGCTGGACAAATGCGAACGTGGTCGTGATTTTTTGCAGCTTCTTGAAGTTGAATCGATTTCCGAGCAGTCATCTCTCTCTGACGTTCGACCATATAGACTGCAATACGACAAGGAATGGCTGGCCATCCTCCGAGTGTTTGCGCCTGAGCTCGAGCTCGGCGGCGATCCGAACGGGAAAGTGCCACCGCACAGGGGGGATACCTACTACCATGAAAGAATCATGGAAGAAGAACAATGGATTGAGGAGCATGTAGTGCAACCTGGCAGGCTCACAGTCCCGGAGAACTTTAGCATCACTGCACCGGTCTATGATCCCAATGAAGAAGTGGCGGCCTCCGACAGGTCTCGCGAGTATACAAGTCCTCAGACGAGCGCATTCTGTGAGCTTGTTGGCATTGACAACAAATTCGACGAAAGCGAAGACGAGCGAGAAGCGCGTTGGGCTCGCGGCCCTCGTCCGGCTGACAAGAGCTTTCCGCGTGGGGATCGCGGCGGTGGTCGAGGAGGCAGGAATAATGGCTTCAACGCTCGAGGTGGAGGGAGGTTCGGCGGGGGTAGGGGTGGTCGAGGCAGGGGTCGTGGAGGGAGAGGTCGTGGCCGGGGTGGGTGGTAATGGTCAAGCCACCGTCCACATGCATGGCCATGCTACAAGCCTTGAAAGGGCCAGTACCCATGCACCGGGCATCATGGAAACGGAATAAAGAAAGGCGTCAGAACGGTTCTGAAAGGAGTAGTCTCTTCATCGGTTCATGCATATGATACCCCGTACAAATGGCAAATGGAGTTTTCTACACCGCTTCATATTAGAAGTTCTGTCTTCTTTGTCCTTTAGATCAACCCGTCTATTAAATCGATGCCAGCAGGACCACGGTTATCGCCGGTGTAGACAGCCTGCGAGTCGAAGAGAGATGAGATGTCAGCGAGATAGCATTCGTCTCATGTTCTGTAGATTCTCCGACTGACGGGCAGAGACGGCTGATCAAATGGTGATCAGCTCTGGTCAGCCCTATCGTACTCGCAACCGACTAGCTAATGCTTGCAGCTTGCCATGGAGGTTGACGAGAGCGAATGGGTTGATGGAGCGACACCAGAAGCTTCTTTGTGCGCACCGCGGGGGCCCGAACCATGTCGTCCCTTGTTTCGGCGGAGTGCCTTCAAAGTGCCTAGGCTCAGCCCATCCATCGACTCTGACACAAGTACTACTATCTTGCAGGTCACTCAGTGATCGACCCCATACTATCCACAGCCCATCGTCACTCACCCGAACACAGCTACGAGCTACACCTAGCACACCTGAAACTCGACTCACTCAAAGCTTCTGCCATTAACTCTTCTACCACGCTCTACCACTGAAGACCGCAATCAGCCCTATCGATTTCCACCCTCGTTTCTCTATCCGACGTGCCTGGGTAAAGTCGGAAGCGTCAAGCTGAACAACACATGCGCGAACCAAGATTCTACACGGCTTGCGCTTTTTTCGAGGCGCAATTGATTGCACAAGAGTCTTCATGGGAATTCAAGACCCGGATAACATTGCCAGCCTTGTGAAGCCAGCGCACAAACTCCAGGCCCCACTTCTGGCGGCAACACCCAAGCTCGATGGTGGCAGGATAGGCATAAGCTTATCGAGACGATGAGCGCATTCGTGCGAGTGTCTGGTCGACCGAATACCAACTTCCTGGTCGGATATCCAGGCATCTCCGCCACCCTGGTATGTTGCTAATGATGGGCTTACTCGCTTCCTATG